>Ga0209344_10000041_pt1 | contig 282097 bp, 253 predicted proteins | sample Cruoilmetagenom6_FD_187293 | JGI IMG/M metagenome (GOLD analysis project Ga0209344, IMG submission 187293) | Oil polluted marine microbial communities from Coal Oil Point, Santa Barbara, California, USA - Santa Barbara Oil Seep Sample 6 (SPAdes)... | ecosystem: Environmental > Aquatic >...
ATTTAATGCAGCAATATAATATTTAAAATGTTTATTTAAGATAAAAAAACAAATAATTATGCATGCATAGTAAATTATGTATAATTCAAAAGTAATTAGATTATTCTTAATACAATTAATTTTTTTTGAGAAATCACAAATTTTAATTCATTTTAAATAAGAAATGAATATGCTTTAACATATAAAAACATATAATATTTATTTAATTATAATAAAAAAGTATTTTTGAATTACTTTTATTAACCCGAACATCTTAAAACTATTTATTTTGAAACTACTAAAAAAGGTATCTACGCTAATAATAATTTTATTCTTCTTAATGATCTGGAGTGGTATTGTAAGAAATGTAACATTAGGAGAACGAAGCGTAGGATTCTTAAGTGAGCCTATAAAGTCATTTTCTGAAATGCTATCAAATACAAAAAAGGCATATAATCATTATTTAAAAGCTCCGAAATATTATATAAAAACGAAAGAGAATGATAAAAAAGATATTAATAAACTCAGTTATGATTTTTATGGATTATATGCCTTTAGGAATGTTAATGAATATAGTATACAGATAAAAAATTTTAAAAACAATACCATCAAACATAGTTGGAAAATTAGTGTAGATAAGTTATCTGAAAATTATGAGGTAGGTCAAAACGATAGATTATACCCAGCAACTTTGATGGAAAATTTTGATATTATTGTTTCGTGTAATGAGCGTCCAGGATTAATTAGAATGGATTCTTCTTCAAAACAAAAATGGTTTAATAAAGATTTTATTTTTCATCATGCTATGAATTTAGATAGTCTTGGTAATATCTGGATACCTGGAGCAAAACAAGATCAGGGAGAACTAATCCCAAACGTTTTATCTATCGAAAACGAAAAGCATTATTATAGAGACGATTTACTAGTTCAGGTAAATGCAAAAACAGGAAAAACAATTTATAGTAAATCGTTAACCGATATTTTTATGGAAAACGGATTAGAATATTTAATAAATACGAGCGCTTACCCTAATGATCCTTTTCATTTAAATGATATTCAACCTATAAATAAAACAACAGAATATTTAACAGAAGGAGATTTGTTTATAAGCTTCAGGCATTTATCTACTATTATGCTTTTTAGGCCATCAACAAATAAGGTAATTAAGATCCTACAAGGCCCATTTTTATTTCAACATGATGTAGATATCATATCTCCAAATACTATCGCAATATTGAATAATAATACAATAGCCAAGCAAAGTAATGGCTACGATCATGAATTTAAACCAACAAATCAAACTTTTGAGCGAAAAATAGACCATTCAAGTGTAGTTATGTATAACTTTGAGGATAATACCTTTAGTACATTATATGAAGATCAGTTTATTAAAAACGGAATTTTCACAGATGCAGAAGGGTTGTACAATTTGTTGCCTAATGGTGATTTGTTTTTTGAAGAACAAGGCCCAGGAATTTTATGGGTGATTAATAAAGATGGTGTTGTATTAAAAACTACGCTAAAAAGCGACATCGAAGGCTATCACTATTTACCAAATTGGACAACAACATATACAAATGAAACCTTAAATCTTTAGTTATGATATTATACATAGGCCCTGGATTGGGCGTTGGTACAGTTTTAATCATCTTACTTATTTTATTATTGGTAGTTTTCTCTTTTGGAGTTGTACTTTGGATTCCGATAAAACGATTTTTTCGTAAAATTTTCAAAAAAGAATAATGGTATATTTTCTGCTAGCAGGAATTTCGGGAATTATATTCTCAACACTTCTTATATATTTTCGTAAACGTTTTTTTTCTACATTAGAAGCTACTTTAGGCTTGTCTAATGCAGTTTTGTCTGATGAAGAAGAAACAGTAAAGCAGAAAAAACTAATCACGGCGTTAAAAATAATGCTTGGCGCATTAGGATTAATTATTGTTTTAATAGTATTTATAATTGTATTAACTGTTACCCCAGTTTTATTATATGCCGTGTTTAAAAAATTGGAGTATTCTAGTTTAGATTTAAGTTCTTTAGGCTTTATATTAAGTTTATCTGCAGGTAGTATTTTACCTTTTTTAGTTAAAGGAAAAAAAGAAAATGAAGATTACTCTGAAGCTTCAATACTTTTACACAAACTTATTTTAAATAATTATTTTCTATCTAAATTCCTATTTTCAATCGATAGAAAATTTAAAAGAGGAGGTAAGGTTGAGGATAAAAGGAAGTTTTTAATTGTATCGGGATTAGCCAGAGCTGGTACAACAAGTTTAACAGACCAACTTTTTAAAGCTGGTTCTTTTAGTTCTTTAGACTATTCAAATATGCCAATGTTGCTTGCTCCAAACCTTTGGAAAAAAGTGTACAACCCCCAAAAAGCTAATTTAAAAGAACGTAAACATGGTGACAAAATGCTTTTTGGCTTAAATACGATTGAAGCCCTTGAAGAGTATTTTTTTAAAGTGTTTTTGAATGATAATTTTATAACAGATAAGCATTTAATAAAGCACGAGATTTCTCAAGATGTTTACGATAATTATATTAAATATCAGACCTTAATAAGGCAGGATAAAGATTCTACATATTTATCAAAAAACAATAACATAATCTTAAGGTATTCGTCGTTAAGAAATTTCAATAATGATTTTAAGATTATTTTTCTTTTTAGAAAGCCTGAAAATCATGCTTATTCTTTATTAAATCAGCATAAACGTTTTTCTGAATTTCAACAAGACAATGATTTTGTTCAAACATATATGAATTGGCTTGGCCATCATGAATTTGGTAACAATCAAAAAGTATTTAAGTTCACTACAGAAGATCCAAATATGACTTACGATAAAAGCACATTAAATTATTGGTTGCAGGTTTGGTTAAATTATTATAACTATTTGCTTAATATTGAAGATAAAAATTTCATACTCATAGATTATGAAGATTATTTAAAAACACCGAAAGAAGTATTGCAATTGGTAGGTAATGAAATGCAAATGGCATTAGATTTTTCTAAAGTAGAGCCATTTAAAAACACCAAAACTATAGATACAACGCTATGTAATAAAGATTTACTTAATCAAGTAAATAATGTTTATGCTAAACTTAAAGGGCAGAAGATAAATTTCTAATCACCTATTCTACAGTAACAGATTTTGCTAAATTTCTTGGCTGATCTACATTCTTATTTAACATAACCGCTATATGATAAGAAAGTAGTTGTAAAGGAATTGTAGTTAATAACGGTGTAAGAGATTCCAAAGTTTCAGGCACTTCAATAACATGATCTGCAATTTCTTTTACAGCAGTATCTCCTTTAGTTACAACACCAATAATTTTTCCTTTTCTAGATTTAATCTCTTGGATATTACTTACAACTTTATCGTAATGCCCTTTTTTTGTAGCAATAACAATTACGGGCATTTGCTCATCGATTAAAGCAATTGGACCATGTTTCATTTCGGCAGCAGGATAACCTTCAGCATGTATATAAGAAATTTCTTTAAGCTTTAAAGCACCTTCTAACGCTACTGGAAAATTATAACCACGACCTAAATACAAACAATTACTAGAGTTTTTATAAACGTCTGCAATCATCTTAATATGAGAATCAGATTCTAAAGCTTTTTCAACTTTTTTTGGAATCATTTCTAATTCTAATAAATGGCGACGATAATCTGAACTAGTAATAGTGCCTTTTGCTCTAGCTAAACGTAAAGCTATTAATGTTAAAACAGTAATTTGTGTAGTAAATGCTTTGGTTGAAGCTACACCAATTTCAGGACCTGCATGTGTATAAGCACCTGCATGTGTTTCTCTTGCTATCGAAGAACCTACCACATTACAAACACCAAAAACAAATGCGCCTTTAGCTTTGGCAAGTTTAATTGCAGCCAATGTGTCTGCAGTTTCACCAGATTGCGAAATTGCAATAACAACATCATTTTCTGTAATAACTGGATTTCTATATCTGAATTCAGAAGCATATTCTACTTCAACAGGAATTCTTGCTAAATCTTCAAAAATATATTCGGCAACTAAACCAGCATGCCACGATGTGCCACAAGCAACAATGATAATACGATCGGCATTTAAAAAGCGTTTCATATTGTCCTCAACTCCTGACATTTTTATAATTGCTTCGTTTCTTAAAAGACGTCCTCTATAAGTGTCTTTTATAGCTTTTGGCTGCTCATGAATTTCTTTAAGCATGAAGTGCTCATACCCGCCTTTTTCAATTTGCTCAAGATTCATTTGAAGTTCCTGAACATATGGGTCTACTAAAGAATCATCATTAATCTTTCTAACTTTAATTTTTTTACCAATTCTAATAATTGCCATTTCTTCATCTTCTAAATAAATGGCGTTTTTAGTATATTCTAAAAAGGGAGAAGCATCACTGGCAATAAAAAATTCGTTTACACCAACACCAACTGCTAATGGGCTTCCTAATCGAGCAATGACAATTTCGTCCGACTTATTTTTGTCGAAAACAGCAATAGAATAAGCGCCAACAACCTGGTTTAATGCTATTTGAACTGCTTTACCTAACTTTACATCTTCTTTAATTTTAACGTCTTCGATTAGGTTTATTAAAACCTCGGTGTCTGTTTCAGATTTAAAAGTGTATCCACGTTTTATTAATTCTTTTCTAAGAGAATCGTAATTTTCAATAATACCATTATGGATGATGACTAAATTACCTGAATTTGAATAGTGTGGATGTGCATTAATATCGTTTGGGACACCATGAGTTGCCCATCTGGTATGACCAATTCCTAGTTTTCCATTTTGGGAAATTTCTTTTTCAACTTGGTTTTCTAAATCTGCAACCTTACCTTTTGTTTTAGAAACTTTAAGATCGTTGCCATCGAATAAAGCAATACCCGCACTGTCATAACCTCTATATTCAAGACGTTTTAACCCTTCTATAATTATAGGGTAAGCTTCTCTATAACCAATGTATCCAACAATGCCACACATAGTGTTTTATTAATTTGTAGGTTCAGTATAATATATTTCTAGGCGAACTCTTTTATCTTCAGGGACATTAGAGTTACTACCATATAAAACGGTTCCTTTTGGAGAAAGTGTAGATCCTGCTGGGACAACATCTAAATCTTGATCATCACCATTTAAAACTTTAGTGTTTTGAACAATATTAACATTTGTAGACAAAGAAAGGCCTAATTTTGTATTGGTTGAATCATTTTCAAGAAGACTAGTTACATATTCTGTAATTCTAATTTTAAATCTTTTCGGACTACTGTCTTCAGGCAACCTTTGCCCTAAATGAATAATTCTTGAACTAAACGGGTCAGTATCGTTTGCTGAAGGATCAAAAAAATAATCTTTTACAGGTAAATTATTCTTTACATCAAATAAATAAACACGATCGTATTTATGAAAATCTTCAGTAGGTGTAGTCATAGTCTCATCTTCATAAAAAACCAAACTTGCTTCATTTATCAACCAATCGTCTTTATGGCTTTTAAATTCTTCTAATTCGTCAGAAATGCCATTCCCATCCAGATCTGTATTGCCAAATAAATCTATTATAGCCATTGAGCCCTCACCTCCTTTTAAGTACAATTTTTCATCGCCTAAAACAGTGTCACCATCTTCTAAAGCAATATTAAAGGTGTTCTCAAAAGTGTTTAATCTAATACCGCTACCTAATAACATTGAGAAGGAAGTTGTCTCTCTTTCACCTTCAGTAAAATCTGAATCTTTTGAATAATAGATAATAATATTTGAAGAAGAAGAGCCCATATTTAATAATATCATATTTCCGTCAGGAGTTATGGCTTCAGCCTTAAAATATACGCCTCTAAAATAGTCTGTAAAATTATTTTGATTACTTAATTCTGGCGTTCCTGCCTTGTTAATAATGGTTTCTTTCCAGTAATCTAAATCCAGTGATTTAAGTCTTAATCTAGGTGTAAGCCTTTCTTTTTCTGCAAACAATTCTGTAGATTCATTAAATTCGTAAAGAGGAATTGCATCACTACTTGGTACAAAAGACTCTACTGTAAACAATGTCTCTACTATATGGTTATCAAAATTTATAGTTGAATTGGCATTAGAATAATAAATTTGTGCATCTTCAAACTCTGAATTTGGATCGAAGCTCCTTAAATAATAATCGCTCCGAAAAACAGATAATTTAATTGGCATTTCTCCATATAATGAGTCACTTATAGAATATAAAATATTTCCATTATCGTCTGGAGAATCAGATGCTACTTTATTGAAATAAGGAATTGATAAAACAACCGAATCTATTTCAACGTTTTCACCGAAAGTATTAGGGTACGATTGAGGCAACATTTGCGAAACAATACTTGCTGTAGTGCTACCATAAACAGGATCATTATTGACGCCAAGTAAATTTGATGGGAGACCATTTGTTTGAATTGGATCTAGTTTTTTGTTATAGGCAGTTGCTGTAAAAAATTCATTGTTAGTTACGAAATTTTTATTTCCAACGATGTCACTTCCTATGGTATTATAATCTTTTTCGCAAGCAACAATTACTATAGTAAATAGTATTATTGCACAGATTAATTTTAGGGCTTTTATAATCTTTTTCATATTTATTTAAACAAAAAAATGTGTTAGCTTAAAACTTTAGTTGTGTAAAATTCTGTGTAAGCATCACCAAATTCGTCTTTGTTTTTAAAGTCCAAAACAGGTTTATTAGAATCTCGTAAATGTTTTTCTAATTCTTCTGGAATACTTTCTGAACCAATAATTAATGCATCAGATTGGTCTATTGCAACTTTCATTAAATTATTATACGTTGGGTTTTCCAGAGTCTTAATTGGCTCGTCTTCTATATTATCAAATTTTATTTTTGTTATCATGTCTTTGTTTAACGTCCCTTCAAAGCTTTGATTGTATATAGAAGTCACTATTTTACTATCGCTAAATAAAGGTTCGTCTTTATAATACTCTTTTAAATAAAGAGGAAGTAACGAGGCCAACCAACCATGAACATGAATAATGTCTGGAGCCCAATTAAGTTTTTTAACAGTTTCTATAACACCTTTTGCAAAGAAAATAGCCCGTTCGTCATTGTCAGGAAACAACTCGCCATTCTCATTTGTTAGTGTTGCTTTTCTTTTAAAATATTCATCGTTATCAATAAAATAAACTTGAATACGCTCTTTAGGAATAGATGCAACCTTAATTATAAGCGGCATATCTAAATCATTAATCACTAAATTTATTCCAGAGAGACGAATTACTTCATGTAATTGATGTCTTCTTTCATTAATATTCCCGAATCGCGGCATGAAGATTCTTATTTGCCCACCTTGTTGGTTAACCATTCTTGGAGTCTCGAAAGACATAGAAGAAATTTCGGTTTCAGGCAAATATGGTACTACTTCAGATGATACGTATAATATCCTCTTATCTTTCATAAAATGTATTGCTTTTGAAAATTCAAAATAAAAAACACGCAAAATTACAAAATTTTATGCAGATTGCTAGTAAAATATTAAGTTTGCACGCTGTTAATTTTTTATTAAAATTGGAAGTTTTTACAGATAACATATCAATTACAAGTGCAGTAGCACAATTTAAGGACCACCAAAATAGGGTTGGAATGGTTCCTACTATGGGAGCATTACACGATGGGCATATCTCTTTGGTAAAAAAAGCACTAACAGAAAACGACATTATTGTTGTCAGTATTTTTGTTAATCCAACACAGTTTAATAACCCTGAAGATTTAAAAAAATATCCTCGAACATTAGAAAGAGATGTAGAATTACTCAAATCGGTATCCAAAAACATTATAGTTTTTGCACCAACAATTGATGAAATTTACCAAGGAAACACAAAATCCCAGCATTTTGATTTTGATGGTCTTGAGTTAGAAATGGAAGGAATGTTTAGAGAAGGACATTTTAATGGTGTTGGTACCATAGTAAAAAGATTATTAGAAATTGTTAAGCCGGACAACGCATATTTTGGTGAAAAAGATTTTCAACAATTAATGATTATTAAAAAGTTAGCAAGCAAATATCACATTCCCGTAAACATTATTGGTTGCAAAATACATAGAGAAACTAATGGCCTTGCAATGAGTTCTCGTAACGAGCGACTAAAATCCAAATATAAGGTCGAAGCCCCTTTTATTTATAAAACGCTAAAAACTGTCAAGAAGAAATTTGAGACAAAAAGCGCCAATGAAATAACAAATTGGGTAGAAGCACAATTTTTGAAAAATGAGCTGTTAGAGCTAGAATATTTTATCATAGCAGACATAGAAACATTAAAGCAAGTAAAACGTAAATCATCTAAAAAAAAATACCGTGCCTTCATAGCAGCTTACGCTGGTAAAATAAGGTTGATAGACAATATAGCCTTAAATTAATTATCTTTATCGTATGCAAATTCAAGTAGTAAAATCGAAAATCCATAGAGTAAAATGCACAGGCGCAGACCTTAATTACATTGGTAGTATCACTATTGATGAAGATTTAATGGATGCAGCAAATATGATACAAGGAGAGAAAGTTCAAATTGTAAATAACGATAATGGCGAAAGACTTGATACTTATGTTATTCCTGGACCTCGTAAAAGTGGCGAAATTACATTAAATGGCGCAGCTGCTAGAAAAGTATCTGTAGGAGATATACTTATATTGATTACTTATGCGTTTATGAATATTGATGAAGCTAAAGTATTTAAACCGTCGTTAGTTTTCCCAAACGAAACCTCAAACCTATTAACCTAGTTTTCTTTTGAAAAAAAGTCATTCAAAAACATTAAAGATTTTGCTACCAATTCTTTTGGCTGCATTTTTTGGTTGGTACACTTTTACAAAAATTTCTGTTAATGATATTATCCCCTATTTTAAGAATGCTAACTATTGGTGGATTGGTTTGGGTGTGTTTTTAGGGTTTTTAAGTCATTTGTCAAGAGCCTATCGCTGGCAGTTTATGATTAACCCAATGGGTTATTCGATAAGATTCCCTAATAGTATTATGGCTGTTTTTATCGCATACTTTGCTAATTATGGTATTCCAAGATCAGGCGAAGTACTTCGAGCTGCGGTAGCTACAAATTACGAACAAATACCTTTCGAAAAAAGTTTCGGAACCATTGTTGGAGAACGTATTGCAGATTTAGTTGTTATGGCATTAATTATTTTGATTACACTTTTTTTTCAGTTTAATTTTATTTACAATCTTTTAATCGAAAAATTTAATCCTACGAAAATTATTATAGCGTTTATAGCGTTTCTGTTGGTATCATTTATTTTTATTGGGTTTATCAGAAAATCAAAATCAAAATTTGCAATAAAACTTAAGGCATTTGTAAACGGTTTAATAGAAGGTATTACTAGCATCTTTAGAATGAAACAAAAATGGCCATTCATTTTTCATACCTTATTTATTTGGGGTATGTATGTTCTTATGTTTTACGTGACTTCATTTGCAGTACCGCAATTATATAATATTCCGTTTATTGCTATCGTAATAGCTTTTTTATCAGCCAGTTTCACTGTAGCGGCAACAAATGGAGGTGTTTTTTTCTATCCACTTGCTGTGTATGCTGCATTTTCACTTTTTAATATTGATAAAGACCCAAGCATTGCTTTTGGATGGATTGTCTGGACATCTCAAACTCTTATGATAATTCTGTTTGGTATACTTTCATTCATATTTTTACCAATTTACAATAGAGCAAAATAATTTGTAAATTGCCATTTTAATACTCAAATCATTTAAAAATGAAAAAAATAATCTACATCTTCATTTTAGTTTTTTGTTCAAGTTTTGTTGATGCTCAAGTAATTTATGAAGAATTGGCATCTGATAGAATAGAAGGTACAAGAGGGCTTAAAATACAATTGCCTAGAAACTATGATCCAGAGTCTAATAAACAATACCCATTAGTAATTGTATTAGATGGAGATTATTTATTTGAACCAGTAACTGGAAACATAGATTTTCAATCTTATTGGGACGATATGCCAGATTGCATTGTTGTAGGAATAAGACAAAGTGAGACTCGAGAAAATGATTTTTTATACAGTAACGAAACCTATTTACCAGCACATGAAGGAGCTGGTTTTTTCGAATTCTTGGGTATGGATCTTATTCCTTTCATAGAAAACACCTATCGCGCATCTCAATTTCGTATTATTGTTGGTCATGATTTAAGCGCAAATTTTATTAATTATTATTTATTTAAAGAGCAACCTTTATTTAAATCATATATAGCAATGAGTCCAGAACTCGCTTCAGAAATGAGTACGAGACTTAAAGAGCGACTTTCATCGATGGAAAATGATATTTTTTATTATTTATCTACTAGCGATGGTGATATTGGTAAGTATGAAAAGAGTGTTTTAAATTGTCATCAAGAATTAAAAGATATTGACAATGAAAAGTTACATTATAATTTCGACAGCTTCGATGAAGCAAATCATTATACTTTAGTAGGTAGATCTCTTCCTGTTGCATTGAGTAAAATATTTGCGTTTTACAAGCCCATAAATGGTATAGAGTATAGAGAAAAATTATTAAAACATGAAGGCTCTCCTTATGATTATCTTATAAAAAAATATGAAAATATAAAATACTATTACGGTTCTGATAAAACATATATTGAAAATGATTTCCGAGCGGTAGCAGCGGGTTCATTGAAAAAAAATGATATGGAATCTCTTCAAAAGTTATCAAAATTAGCACGCAAAACGTATCCAGAATCAATGATTAGTGCTTATTATTCTGGCATGTACTTTGAAGAAATTGGAAATTATAAAAAAGCTCTTCAAAGGTATCAATCAGGGCTTCTTCTCGAAAAATCACAATTCATAGATAAGGATATTTTACTAGAAAAAATGTATGAATTACAAGACATGGATAATTAATTAAACTACCGTTTGTCGATTATATTTGCATTTCATCTTTTTTATAGTATATTTACATTCCAAACCATAACCTACTTATAATATGAAGAATATTTATTTCTTTGTGTTTGCTTTGATTTGTTGCTCCACTGTTGTATCTCAAGTACAATACGAGACCATTAAATCAAGTCATTTAAACTCTGAACGTAATTTAAAAATTAAATTACCAAGAAATTATGATGATGATTCTAAAATAAAACATCCAGTAATTCTTGTTTTCGATGGAGACTACTTGTTTGAGCCAGTAGTTGGGCAGATATCTTTTCAATCGTATTTTAATGAAATGCCAGAAGCTATTGTCGTTGGTGTTGTTCAAGCTAAAGACCGATATTCTGATTCCTATGTAGATCCAGTTTCAGGGTTACCAGTAGATTCTGGAGCGAAGTTTTATGAGTTTATTACAACAGAATTATTGCCATATATAGATAGTAATTATAATACAAGTACGTTTAGAGTCGTAGTTGGCGAAGATAATATGGCGAACTTCATGAACTCTTATTTATTTAAAAATGAACCTGTATTTCAAGCTTATGTAAATATAAGCCCAGAATTTGAAGGAGAAGTTAGTAATTATTTACCTGATCGTTTAAGTTGGGTAAAAAATGATTTGTTTTACTATATGGCTACTTTTAGTCGTGATAAAAGATCAATTAAAGAATCAATTTTAGAAACCGATAATAGTCTTAAAGAGATTGAGAATAAAGACCTTATTTATCATTTCGATAACTTTAAAGTATCAGATCGTAAAGTTATGGTGGTAAGTGCTATTACTAACGCTTTTGATAAAATGTTTGAAATTTATTCACCTTTGAGCGAAAAGGAGATAAATAATAAGCTAGATTCTTATGAAGGTTCTTTAATTGAGTATATTAAAGAAAGACACCAAAAAATCGAAACCCTTTTTGGAATTAAAAAAACAATGACTGAAGAGGAATTTGAGATAGTTGCAAATATTGCGATCGAAAATGAAGATTTCGAATCTTTAAAGGAAATAGGAGAATTGGCAAAAACACAAGACCCTAATTCTGTTTTAGGCACTTATTTTATTGCAATGTCTGCAGAAAATTTAGGTAAGAAAAAGAAAGCAATTAAATTGTATGAGTCCGCGCTATTGCTTAATGAAACAGAACTTATTGATAAAGAGGTTATTCGAAGTAAATTGGAAAACTTAACTGTCGCTTCCAGAGAATAATTCTAATCATAATATTATTAATATTATAGATTAATATCTGTATTTTAGCCCAAATATTTTGTAAAGTGGCTAAAGTAAAAACAACTTTTTTTTGTCAAAATTGTGGCAGTCAATATGCCAAATGGCAAGGCCAATGTACTGCATGTAAAGAATGGAATACTATTGTTGAAGAAGTTATTCAAAAACAAGAGAAAAGCGATTGGAAAACACCAACAAATATTTCGAAACGTGTTTCAAAACCTTTAAAAATTAATGATATAGATGCTTCAAAAGAGGCACGAATGAATACATTAGATTCTGAATTTAATCGTGTTCTTGGTGGCGGAATTGTGCCAGGTTCACTTATTTTACTTGGCGGAGAACCAGGCATTGGAAAAAGCACATTAATGCTTCAAATTTCTTTAAAGTTGCCATATAAAACCTTATATGTTTCTGGAGAAGAAAGCCAGAAGCAAATAAAAATGAGAGCAGAACGTATTCACCCAAATAGCGAAAACTGCTTTATTTTAACCGAAACTAAAACGCAAAACATTTTCAAACAAATTGCTGCTCTTAAGCCAGACATTATAATTATTGACTCTATTCAAACGTTGCATAGCGATTATATCGAGTCGTCTTCAGGTAGTATTTCTCAAATAAAAGAATGTACAACCGAACTTATTAAATTTGCCAAAGAAACCTCGACACCAGTCATTTTAATTGGGCATATTACAAAAGATGGCAATATTGCTGGGCCAAAAATTTTAGAGCATATGGTAGATACTGTTTTACAGTTTGAAGGAGATCGAAATCATGTGTTTAGAATTTTACGAGCAAACAAAAATCGGTTTGGATCTACCAACGAATTAGGTATTTATGAAATGCAAGGATCTGGTTTGCGCGAAGTTTCAAATCCATCTGAAATATTAATTTCTAAAAAAGACGAAGAACTTTCTGGTAACGCAATATCTGCAACCCTTGAAGGCATGCGGCCACTCATGATAGAAGTGCAAGCTTTGGTTAGTACTGCTGTTTATGGTACTCCCCAACGTAGCGCCACTGGTTTTAATGCTAAACGATTAAATATGTTGCTAGCGGTTTTAGAGAAGCGAGCAGGTTTTCGATTAGGAGCAAAAGACGTGTTTTTAAATATTACTGGCGGTATTACAGTAGACGATCCAGCAATAGATTTGGCGGTTGTTGCATCTATTTTATCCTCTAATGAGGACGTCGCTATACAACGCGATTTTTGCTTTGCTGCAGAAGTTGGACTCTCTGGAGAAATTAGACCTGTACAACGTGTAGAGCAACGTATTCTTGAAGCCGAAAAACTTGGTTTCTCCACTATTTTTGTATCCAAATACAATAAGATATCTTTAAAGAATACAACTATTAAAATCCAACTCATTTCTAAAATCGAAGATTTAGTAAATTTTATAGCTTAATTAACTTAATTTCAATCTTTCTATTTTCTCAAAATTCCTTAATTTCGCAATCTTATTAGAATCAAGTATAAATGAGCACGAAATTTCCTGAATATAAAGGACTTAACTTACCTAAAGTAGCCGAAGAAATTTTAAACTATTGGGAAGAAAACAACATTTTTGAGAAAAGTGTTTCTACTCGAGAAGGTAAAGAACCGTATGTATTTTATGAAGGCCCACCATCGGCAAATGGGCTTCCAGGAGTACACCACGTTTTAGCACGTGCTATTAAAGATATTTTTCCACGGTACAAAACCATGAAAGGTTACCAGGTTAAGCGAAAAGCAGGTTGGGATACACATGGGTTACCGATTGAACTTGGAGTAGAAAAAGAGCTTGGTATTACAAAAGAAGATATTAGTAAAACCATATCGGTCGAAGATTATAATGCAGCGTGCCGTAAAGCAGTTATGCGATATACAGATGTTTGGAATGACTTGACAAATAAAATGGGTTATTGGGTAGACATGGAAGATCCATATATTACCTATGAGCCAAAATATATGGAATCTGTTTGGTGGTTATTAAAACAGATTTATAATAAATCGTTGCTTTACAAAGGGTATACAATTCAGCCATATTCACCAAAAGCCGGAACAGGATTAAGTTCGCATGAACTCAATCAACCTGGGACATATCAAGATGTGACAGATACTACAGTTGTTGCGCAGTTTAAAGCTAATGAAAATAGTCTTCCAGGTTTTTTACAAAATGAAGGAGACATTTACTTTTTAGCTTGGACAACAACACCTTGGACATTGCCAAGTAATACAGCATTGACCGTTGGAAGCAAAATTGATTATGTATTGGTTGAAACTTATAATCAATATACATTTCAACCTATGAATGTGATTTTGGCTAAAAAATTAGTCAACTATCAATTTTCTGGTAAGTTCAACCTTGTTGAAGGTAAAACAGAATTATTAAATTATAAATCAAGTGATAAAAAGATCCCGTTTTACGTTGTAAAAGAGTTTAAAGGGAAAGATTTAGTTGGTATTACATACGAACAATTATTGCCTTACGCTTTACCAAACGATAATCCTGAAAATGCATTTAGAGTTATTTCTGGAGATTTTGTTACGACAGAAGACGGTACGGGAATTGTACATACAGCCCCAACGTTTGGACAGGACGATGCTATGGTTGCAAAACAGGCAACACCAGAAATACCACCATTATTAGTAAAAGATAGTGAAGGTAATTTAGTACCATTGGTAGATTTACAAGGTCGTTTTAGACAGGAAATGAAAGAGTTTGCTGGTAAATATGTAAAGAACGAATACTACAATGATGGCGAAGCACCAGAACGTTCGATTGATGTTGAACTTGCCATTAAACTAAAAGAAGAAAACAAAGCTTTTAAGGTTGAAAAATATAAGCATAGTTACCCAAATTGTTGGCGAACAGACAAACCAATTTTATATTATCCATTAGATTCTTGGTTTATTAAAGTAACCGATGTTAAAGATCGTATGCATGAGCTTAACAAAACCATCAACTGGAAACCAAAATCTACTGGAGAAGGCCGTTTTGGTAACTGGTTAGCAAATGCCAACGATTGGAATTTATCACGATCACGTTATTGGGGAATTCCGTTACCTATTTGGAGAACCGAAGACGGGAAAGAAGAAATTTGTATTGGTTCGGTTGAAGAATTAAAAGCCGAAATGAAAAAGGCTGTGGCGGCAGAGGTTCTCGAAGCCGATATTTTTAAAGATTTTGAAGTTGGAAACAATGCTGAAGATAATTATGCCAAGATAGATTTGCATAAAAATATTGTAGATAATATTGTACTAGTGTCGGCAACAGGTCAAAAAATGTTTCGCGAAAGCGATTTAATCGATGTTTGGTTTGATTCTGGATCAATGCCTTATGCACAATGGCATTATCCGTTTGAGAATAATGATTTAATTGATAAAGGCACAACATTTCCAGCAGATTTTATTGCAGAAGGTGTCGATCAGACTCGTGGTTGGTTTTATACATTGCATGCGATTGCAACAATGGTTTTTGATTCTGTAGCATATAAAAATGTCGTTTCAAACGGATTGGTTTTAGATAAGAACGGGCAAAAAATGTCTAAACGTTTAGGGAACGCAACAGACCCTTTTACTACTCTGGATACCTATGGAGCAGATGCCACGCGTTGGTATATGATAATGAATGCAAATCCATGGGATAATTTAAAATTCGATTTAGAAGGTATTGAGGAAGTGAAGCGTAAGTTTTTTGGAACACTTTATAACACATATTCGTTTTTTCAATTATACACAAATTTGGATAAATTTAGTTATGAAGAAGCTGAAATTCCATTAATTCAAAGACCTGAAATAGATCGTTGGATTCTTTCAGAATTGCATTCCTTGATTCAGAAAGTAGATGAGTATTATGCAGATTACGAACCGACAAAAGCAGCGAGAGCAATTTCCAACTTTACCCAAGACTATGTAAGTAATTGGTTTGTACGTTTAAGTAGAAGGCGTTTCTGGAAAGGCGATTACCAACAAGATAAAATCTCGGCTTACCAAACGCTTTATACATGTATGATTACCATTGCAAAGCTAGGAGCCCCAATCGCTCCTTTCTTTATGGATAAATTGTATTTAGATTTAAATTCGGTGACTAAAAAAGAATCGTTTGAAAGTATTCATTTATCAGATTTCCCTGTTTTTGATGCTTCTTTTGTAGATAAGAGTTTAGAACGTAAAATGGAGGCTGCCCAAACAATATCTTCTTTGGTTTTATCGTTAAGAGCAAAAGAGAAAATAAAAGTGCGACAGCCACTTCAAAAAATAATGATTCCAGTAGATTCTCCACAACAAAAAGAAGAAATTTTAGCGGTTTCAGATTTGATAAAGCATGAAGTAAACATTAAAGATATTGAGTTGTTAGAAGATGCTTCAGACATTTTGGTAAAGCAAATAAAACCAAATTTTAAAGCACTCGGACCTCGTTTTGGTAAAGATATGAAACTGATTGCCAGTGTTATAAGTAATTTCACTTCAGAGGATATTAAAAAAATTGAGCAAAGTGGTAATTTAGACGTTAACATTAATGGAAAAATTGTTACATTAGAGCTTGATGATGTAGAAATTGCATCAAAAGATATAGAAGGTTGGCTAGTTGCTAACGAAGGCAATTTAACTGTTGCTCTAGATGTTACTATCTCTGAAGAATTACAAAAAGAAGGAATTGCAAGAGAACTTGTAAATAGGATTCAAAATTTACGAAAAGATTCTGGGTTTGAAGTAACAGATAGAATAGATGTAATATTACAAAAAGATGAGCAAATAGTACTGGCTGTCAATAATAATTTAGATTATATAAAAACTGAAACTTTAACCGAAAATATAGAAATTATAGAACAAGTAAACAATGGTATAGAAATTGATTTTGATAATGTAAATACCAAATTGTTTATTCAAAAACATTAAGAATATGGGAGCACGAACAAACGTAAGATTCTCTGACAAAGATTTGGCAGAATTTAAAACACTTATATTAGAAAAAATAGAAAAATCCGAACACGATTTAGAACTTATTAAAAGTGCCTATATGAATGATCATAATAATGGCACCGAAGATACTTCACCAACGTTTAAAGCATTTGATGAAGGTAGTCAAGTAATGAGTAAAGAATCTAACTCTCAATTAGCAATACGTCAAGAAAAATTTATTCGTGATTTAAAAAATGCGCTCATTAGAATAGAAAACAAAACCTATGGCGTTTGTCGTGTTACGGGGAAATTAATAAACAAAGAACGCTTAAAATTGGTTCCGCATGCCACGTTAAGTATTGAGGCTAAAAATATGCAATAGTCTTTTTTAAAATATGAATTTTAACGTCTCATTTTTTGAGACGTTTTTGTTTAAATAATATGTCGTTAAAAAAATCAATCATTCTTATTATCATTATTTTGCTCATAGATCAAATTAGCAAAATATATATAAAAACACACTTTTCGCTTCAAGACAGTGTTCAGGTTTTCGATTGGTTTAAAATTTACTTTGTAGAAAATAAAGGGATGGCTTGGGGAACTAAGATTAGTGATTTCACAACGCTTATTACAGATAGAACAGCTAAAGTTTTATTGTCTGGTTTTAGAATTGTTGCCATAATCGGTATTGGATATTGGCTTTATGATTCGGTTAAAAAGCAAAGCCCTAAAATTTTAATTATTGCAATTTCTTTAATCTTCGCTGGTGCACTAGGTAACATTATAGATTCTGTTTTTTACGGAATTCTTTTTAGTGATAGCCACGGAGATATAGCATCCTTTTTACCCAAAGGTGGAGGTTATGAATCTATATTGCACGGGAGCGTAGTCGATATGTTATACTTTCCTATGTGGAAAGGTTATTTACCAGAATGGCTTCCCTTTTATGGAGGCAAATACTTCACTTTTTTCGAACCTGTTTTTAATATTGCAGACATGGCAATTAGTACAGGATTTGGATTGCTAATTGTATTTAATAAGAAAGCATTTTCTCAAAAATAAATAGAATTAGAAGGTATATTTTTTTTCTGGTGTCACACAATAATCAAGCCTAACATCATGATCTGAAATGTCAGAAATTTGTTCTTCGGCATCAAAAAAAGATAAACCGATTTTTAAAGTTTCTGCTTTACAATTGGCTAAAAAATTATCATAAAACCCTTTACCATAACCTACACGATTTCCTTGTTTATCGAAAGCTAAAAGTGGCACAAAAACGACATCTATTTTTTTGTCATCAATCTCTATTCCTTCGACCGGTTCTGGTATGCCCCAACTACTTTTTTTAATTATGGTATTATCTGTTAGTAGATAGTTTATAAGTGAGGTGTCTTTAAAATTACATTTAGAAATCACAATGTTTTTATCCTTTCCAGCAAGAATATTTAATATGAATTCGGTGTTAATCTCTCTATGTTCTTCTATCGATAAAAATATATGATAAAAGGAATAACCCCAAATAGGAAGTAGTAATAACTGATTGGCAATTTTAAGGCTTAAATCCTCAACATTATCTATAGACAATTCCTTACGTAATGTAATATATTTTTCTCTTAATTCATTTTTAATCATTATAATCTAGCGTTTCAATTTAGTAGAAATATGAAATAAAGCATCACCTTGATACACAATAGGAGATTCATTTACGTTAATAATATACCCAGAATTTGCTGCTTTAACAAAATGATTAAACTTACCATAAGGATCTGTAATATTACCTATAAAGTCACCTTTTACTACTTCAGAATTTATAGCAACAGAAGACTTAAACATACCAGAAAAATTTGCACGTTGCCAGCGACTTTCGATAATAGATACAGAGGTCTTTTTTGGTTTAGAAACTTTGAATTTAGAGGACAACATGCCTAAATGATTAAGTACCCGTTTTGCACCATTTACACCTGTATTTGTTACTGTACTATCAATATGAAACGATTTACCACCTTCAAAAAGTAGCATGTGCTTTCCTAATTTATTACATGTGCTTCTAAATGTTTTCTTTAAATCATTAGAATAAAGAATAAAAGGAGCGTTAAACACTTTTGCCAGTTTTGTGAGTTTTGTGCTGTTTTTTATAATTCTAATTTGTGGCGCATTAAATCTATCGGCACTTCCTGTATGGAAATCCATAATCAAATCCACATCAGGAATAACATCTTTAATTAATTTGTAAGCAACCCTACTTGCTAAAGAGCCACTTTTCGAACCGGGAAAAACACGATTTAAATCGCGACCATCAGGAAATTCTCTATTTAAATTTATAAACCCAAAAACATTAATAACAGGAATACAAATAATGGTTCCACATTTGGGCTTATTTATACCTTTTGCAACAACTTGTCTAACAATTTCAACGCCATTTACTTCGTCTCCATGAATTCCGGCTGTAAATAAAACAACAGGTCCTGATTTTTTAGAGCGTTCTATTATTACTGGTACATCAACACTGGATGAGGTATGTAAATTGGCAACACTGAAATTTAATTCCTTGCTTTCACCTGTTTTAATTTCCTCTCCGAGAATTTTTATAATAGATTTTTGTTTGTAAGCCATTAACGATTTCTTTCAATAAATGTGATTATTGCACGAGCTATATTCTTACCTGTGGCACCCTCAATACCTTCTAATCCTGGTGTCGAATTTATTTCTAAAAGCAAAGGACCTCTATTAGACTGTAGCATATCGACACCACAAACAGGAAGTTTTAATGCGCGCGAAGCTTTCATTGCTAATTTTAATTCGGCTTCATCAAGTTTTACAATTTCTGCACTTCCACCACGATGTAAATTAGAGCGAAATTCACCTTCTTTTCCTTGCCGTTTCATTGCGCCAACAACATGGCCATCGACAACCAATGCACGTATGTCGGCACCTTTAGCTTCGGCAATAAATTCTTGAATTAATGCTCTTGCTTGCAATCCATTAAATGCTTCTAAAACCGACTCAGCAGCATTTTTTGTTTCAGCAAGAACAACACCTAAACCCTGTGTTCCTTCTAGAAGTTTTATGATTACTGGTGTTCCACCAACATGCTCTATAACTTCTTCTACATCACGCGAATAATTTGTAAATACAGTTTTTGGGATCCCAATTCCAGCTTTTGAAAGTCTTTGAAAACTTCGTAATTTATCACGAGAACGAATGATAGAATCTGATGTTACCGTTGTAAAAACATTCATCATTTCAAATTGCCTTACAACTGCACAACCATAAAAAGTTACGGTGGCACCAATTCTAGGAATTATTGCATCCACATAATCAAGGTACCTGTCCTTATAATAAATAGTAGGCTTTTCTTTTTCGATAATAATATCACATTTAAGCGGATCGATTACTTCGACAATATGATTGCGATTTTCACCTTCATCAACAAGTCTTTTTGTTGAATACAAATTCGCATTTCTGGAAAGAATAACAATATTCATTTTAAGTGCATAAAGCTTACTGGCAATATACTAAAAAAGGCAAACGAATTTTCACATTATCTAAGAATTAATATACCTTTGAGTCAATGAGCGAATCCACTTTAAAATTACAATTAAAAACCTTGCCAAATGAACCTGGAGTGTATCAATATTATGATGGAGAAGGCGTTATTTTATATGTTGGAAAAGCAAAAAATCTAAAGAAACGCGTAAGCTCATATTTTACTAAAACCCATGAAAATGGAAAAACAAGAGTTCTTGTAAAAAAAATCACCTCTATTAGACATATTGTTGTAGAGACTGAAACAGATGCACTTTTATTAGAAAATAATCTAATTAAAAAACTTCAACCACGATATAATGTGCTGCTTAAAGATGACAAATCGTATCCTTGGATTTGTATTAAAAATGAGCGATTTCCAAGAGTATTTACTACGAGACGTGTTTTTAAAGATGGTAGCGAATATTTTGGACCTTATACGAGTATGAAAACGGTTTCTACATTGTTAGAATTAATTAGAGGATTGTATCAATTACGAACCTGTAATTATGATCTGTCTGAATGTAAAATCAAAGCTGGAAAATATAAAGTCTGTTTAGAATATCATTTAGGGAACTGCAAAGGGCCTTGTGAAGGCTTTCAATCCGAAGAAAATTATCAAGAAGATGTAAAGGCAATTCGTAAAATTTTAAAAGGAAATTTTAAAGATTCGCTTTCGCAGTTTAAGTTTCAAATGAAACAACTTGCATCTAAAATGCACTTTGAAGATGCTCAAAAAATAAAAGAAAAAATCGAAGTTTTACAAAACTACCAATCTAAATCTACTATTGTAAATCCTAAAATTAGTAATGTAGATGTATTTTCTATCATGAGTGACGAAAGTTATGGATATATTAATTTTTTGCAACTCTCTTTTGGTTCGATTATTAGGTCACACACATTGGAGATTAAGAAAAAACTAGACGAAACAGATAAAGAATTATTAGAACTTGCAATTACAGAAATCAGGCAACGATTCAATTCAAACTCCAAAGAAATTTATGTGCCTTTTAAAGTAAATCTGGGAGAAGAAATTAAATTAACAATTCCGAAACTTGGAGATAAGAAGCATATTTTAGATTTGTCGTTACGCAATGCGAAGTATTATCGCATGGAGCGTTTCAAACAAATAAAAATCACGGATCCTGATAGACATGTAAACAGAATCATGGCACAAATGAAAATCGATTTACGACTTACTCAAGAGCCTAGACATATTGAATGTTTCGATAATTCTAATATTCAAGGCACACATCCAGTAGCTGCTTGTGTAGTTTTTAAAAATGGAAAACCAAGTAAAAAAGAGTATCGGCACTTTAATATTAAAACAGTAGAAGGCCCAGACGATTTTGCGTCTATGGAAGAAGTTGTTTACAGGCGCTATAAAAGGTTGATAGATGAGAATCAAGATTTGCCACAACTTATAATTATTGATGGAGGTAAAGGTCAATTATCATCGTCATTAAAAAGTATTGATAAATTAAATTTACGAGGGAAAATGGCCATTATCGGAATTGCAAAACGTTTGGAAGAATTATTTTACCCAGACGACCCAATTCCTTTATATTTAGATAAAAAAAGCGAAACCTTAAAAATTATTCAGCAATTACGTAACGAAGCACATCGTTTCGGTATCGAACATCACAGAAATAAACGAAGTAAAAGTGCGTTAAATACAGAGTTAGAAACAATTCCAGGAATTGGAGAAAAAACAATTGTTACTTTGCTGAAACATTTTAAGTCTGTTAAGCGTCTTACTAATGTGAGTATTAATGAACTTGAGCCTGTTATAGGTAAATCTAAAGCTGAAATAATTTTTAGCTATTATCATAATAAATGAGATATACATATGTAGTTATATTATTTTTTTTAAGCTTTATAGGCTTTTCCCAAAACACCATAACTCAAGATTTAAAAGTGGGGTTGGTATTAAGTGGTGGTGGTGCTAAAGGTTTAGCCCATATTGGTACGCTTAAAGTTATCGATAGTATAGGATTACGTGTAGATTATGTTGCGGGCACAAGTATGGGAGCTATTATTGGATCATTATACGCGTCGGGATATTCTGGTAATCAAATAGACTCAATTTTCAAAACCATAAATTTTGATCACATTATAAACGATTATTTACCAAGAGAATCAAAAACATTTTATGAACGAGAAAACTCTGAAAAGTATGCTGTTTCATTGCCTCTACAAGGCTTTAAACTTAAATTACCAACAGCACTATCAAGAGGGCAAAACACCTATAATTTAATTTCAAAATTAACATTACATGTTAAGGATGTTAAAGATTTTAGTAAGCTCCCGATTCCTTTTTTCTGCATAGCAACCAATATTGAAACTGGAGAAGAAATAATTCTGGAGCAAGGAAATCTTGCTAAATCTGTTTTGGCAAGTGGAGCACTTCCAACAGTATTTCAGCCAGTAGTTATAAATGAAGATCTATTAATGGATGGAGGTATTGTAAATAATTATCCAGTAGATGAGCTTAAAGCCAAAGGCGTAGATGTTGTTATTGGTGTCGATGTACAGGACGATTTAATGGATCGCATAGAACTCAATACTGCACCAGATATTTTGCTTCAAATAAATAATTTCAGGACGGTCGAAGAAATGAAAATTAAATCTAAAAAAACAGATGTTTATATTAAGCCAGATATTAAAAATTTTAATGTTATATCATTTAGTGAAGGCAGAAAAATAATAGATATAGGGGAGTTTGCAGCAAAAGAAACATTGGGTCAATTAAATCAAATTAAATCGAAACAAACAAACAAAAAATCATTACCTAATAAAATAGTTGCTACAGATAGTATACAAATTAATTTAATTGATATTAAAGGGAATAATAATTATACACGTGCTTATATTTTAGGCAAATTAAGATTTAAAGCTAACGAAAAAATTAGTTATGACGAATTCAGTAAAGGCGTCAACAATTTGGTTGCAACAAACAGCTTTGATAGTTTTTTATACGAACTTGTACCTACAGAAAATACAGAAGGATTCGACTTTCATGCCACTGTAGAGGAAACTACAAAAACAGCCTTCATTAAATTCGGATTGCATTACGATAATTTATACAAAAGCGGACTACTTGTTAATTTTACAAAAAAAAGAACATTAACTAAAAACGATGTGATGTCTTTAGATCTCATCTTTGGTGATAATTTAAGATATAATTTCGAATATTTCATAGACAAAGGTTTTTATTGGAGTATTGGAGTTCGTTCGAGATATAACCAATTTCATAAAAATATTGTTTCAGAAGCGTTATTAACTCCAGTCGAAGCGCAATCGTTGGGTGTTAACAAAATAGATATAGAGTTAGACGATTTTACAAACCAGTTTTATCTTCAAACACTTTTTACAAAAGATCTTGCGTTAAGTCTAGGAGCAGAATTTAAACATCTTAAAGTAAAATCAGAAACGATTATAGACAACACAGAGCAGGACGAAAGAATATTTGAAAACAGTAATTATTTTAGCTTATTTGGCGCGCTTAAATTCGATACATACGATAATAAATATTTCCCAAATGAAGGATTTTTGTTTGATGCCGATTTTCATTTATACCTTCACTCTTCAGATTACAATAAGACTTCATCAGAATTTTCTATCGCAAAAGCAGAAATTGGATACTCTAAAAGTTTTTCAGATAAATTTTCTATTAATATTACAACCGAAGGAGGATTTAAAATTGGAGAGGAGACTACTAATTATTTAAATTTTGTATTAGGAGGCTATGGTAATAATTTCATTAATAATTTCATGCCGTTTTATGGATATGATTTTTTATCAATAGGAGGAGATAGCTATGTTAAAGCAAGACTAACTTTTGACTATGAGATCTTTAAAAAGCATCATATTCTTTTAGCTGGAAACTTTGCAAATATTGAAGATAATATTTTTAGTTCTGGAGAATGGTTTACACTACCAGACTATACTGGTTACGCACTTGGTTATTCTATGGAAACCTTTTTAGGTCCAATTGAAGCAAAATATACATGGTCGCCAGATACTGGAGAAAGTATTTGGTTTTTTAACCTTGGGTTTTGGTTTTAGATAAATAATAAATTTTAGGATTCAGAACTCTCATCCAACTTTGCAACACTAGGTTTTTGATTTCTTCCAGTAAGATGATCTACGATTTTATGAATAGGGCTTTTGGAACCTGGCTTTAATTGACTAGGGACCGTAGTTAAACTGCCATCACGCGCTGCCATATACGATGGAGATAATATCTCGACTCCAGCATCATTAAATATATCCAAAATATTTTTATGGATTTCAGAATATAGGAGAGGCATTTTTTTAGATTCTTTAGTATGGGCATTCAACTCATAAGAGACATAATAGTCGTCGAGACTTGTTTGGAGCACAAAAGGTTTTGGGTTATGTTCTATAAATTGTGTTTTATTTGCAGCTTCTAACAAGAGTTTTTCCGCTGTTTGCCAAGGCAGGTCATAACCTAAAGTAATAGTTGTATGTAAGATAATACTATCTTCTTCATTTTTAGTATAGTTAACAATGGTGCCTATTAAAATATTAGCATTTGGGATAGTCACATCTTCGTTTTTTGGTGTTCGAATGCGCGTTACAAGAATTGTTTTTTCCAAAACATCGCCTACTATATTATCTATTTTTACACGATCTCCAATCTGAAAAGGTCTCATATAGGTAATGACAATACCTGCTATTATATTGGCAATTGCAGAAGTAGAACCAAAAGATATTATGGCACCAATAAAAATAGAAACCCCTTGAAATGCAGTAGAACCAGAACCTGGTAAATAAGGGAATATCATGATTAAAGCCAATGCATAAATAAAAAGACTAAAGATTTTACCTGTAGGACTTGCCCAATCTTTATGAAAGTTTTTAACATTAAGTTTGCCTATTTCTATATCCTTAGCTACTTCTTTCCCTACTCGAACAATGTAACGCGCAAACCATGCAATGATAAGAATAAAAAACAGGGATGGAATAAAATTAATAAAACCAAAGACCACATATTTTATAGGTGAAGTAATGTAGCCATAAAACATATTAACAATATTCTCCGCCCAAGGGAAAAAGCTAAACATTAAAGGCGTATAAACTACTAGAATAATTACGATAAGGGCAATGCGAAATATTTTTGATAAAAAAACAAAAATATTAGCGGTTTGTTTTGGAATTAAATATTTTAATACATTATGGTTCTTCTTTAAGAATTTTTTTTCGATTTTAGATAGGCGAATATTTAATCTCCTAAATAACCAATTCACAAGCTTAATCAAACCTAATAAAACAACGAACATTAAAACGAAATATCCAACACGTTTTAACTGCTCTTGAGGTGATAAAGTCTCAATACTATCTAAACTTTGTTGAAAACTTGACATTCTATTTTTGGCCAAATGTATTAGCGACAAGTTATTGTTTTTAGCATCATCTTTTGTAACGACAAATGCTAATTCTTGATTGTATAAAACCTCAATAAAACCTTTTCCTTTTACTAAATGCAAACTATCCAGAGCAGGGTTATAATTTTTTATTAAGTGTTGCAATCGTTTTGTAACCTGTCTTGCTCTTAAATCAACAGGGTAGCTACTAGGGCTGCTCTTAAAAAAGAATATCGTATCAGATTTTAAAACAACTGGAGCTGTTTCTAATTTTTCTATTTTAAGTTTTGTTGCTTCAGTATTGTTACTAACTACTTGAATACTGTCTTGCGCAGTCATAAAAGTTGGAATGCATAAGATGGTTAGTAAGAGTTTTTTCAATAGCATAAATAGAAATCTTATTAAACTGTTATCTTACAAAGATATAAATTTATAGAGTTAGAAGATTTGGAATTATTTTAAATCAGTTATTTAGATTAAGAATTATTATCTGCTTTAAACAAATTTTCACGATATTTGTAGAGTTATGAAGTTGTTTTGGACAAAATTATTAGACTACCTGCATTTACTTCTCAAGAGAAATCCTGAATAGCAGGCATTATCGTATCTTGAAATAGATTTTTTTATAGAAAAGAGTAATTCTTAACTCTTAAATTAATAAAAACTTAAACTAATAACAATGCCTATTTACCATAGATTAGGAAATATTCCACCTAAACGTCATACGCAATTTAGAAAACCAGACGGTAGTTTATATAGTGAGCAGCTATTTGGCACTATTGGATTTGATGGTATGTCAACAAACAGTTATCATGAGCAAAGACCTACACAGGTTAAAGAAATAAAAAACCAATATAGTATTGCGCCAAAAATTGCAAATACTAATAATATAAAATCATATAGACTTAAAGGTTTTCAAATAAAACCAGAAAACGATTATTTAGAGAGTCGAAAAGTAGTTTTAACAAATAGTGATTGTAGTATTATTCTTGCTGCGCCAAAAGAATCAACACGAGATTATTTTTACAAAAACACTGATGCAGATGAATTAATTTTCATTCATAAAGGAACAGGAAAATTGAGAACCATGTTAGGAAATCTCAATTTTAAATATGGAGATTATTTACTTGTGCCTCGAGGAATTATTTATAAATTAGATTTCGACACAGTAGATAATAGATTGTTTATTGTAGAATCTCGAAGACCAATTTATACACCAAAACGATATAGAAATTGGTTTGGGCAATTGTTAGAACATTCACCATTTTGCGAACGCGATATTCGTAGACCAGAAGAACTCGAAACGTATAATGAAAGTGGTGATTTCTTAATCAAAGTAAAAAAGCAAGGAGATATCATAGAAATGGTTTATGCGTCACATCCGTTTGATGTTATTGGATATGATGGTTACAATTATCCTTATGCGTTTTCAATACATGATTTCGAACCTATTACAGGACGTGTGCATCAGCCACCACCAGTACATCAAACTTTCGAAACTGATGCTTTTGTTATCTGTAGTTTTGTACCACGTCTATACGATTATCATCCAGAAGCAATTCCAGCACCTTACAATCATAGTAATATAGATAGTGATGAGGTTTTGTATTATGTGGATGGCGATTTTATGAGTAGAAACGATATCGAAGAAGGCCATATTTCTTTGCACCCAGCAGGCATTCCTCATGGACCACATCCAGGAGCAACAGAAAGAAGTATTGGAAAAGAAAAAACAGATGAATTAGCTGTTATGGTAGATACATTTAAACCATTAATGGTTACAGAAGATGCTATGAAAATAGCAGACAAAGATTATTATAAATCTTGGTTGGAATAAAAATAAAACAAAATTTAATGTATTCGTTAGCAAATAAGTATTCTAACGAATAAACAAATAAACGATTTATCATGAGCAAAGAAATAAAATCAGTAGAGTACGGATTAGAAAAAATATTTGAAGGAGCAGAAGACTTTCTTCCACTTTTAGGCACAGACTATGTAGAGTTCTATGTGGGTAATGCAAAACAAGCAGCACATTTTTACAAAACAGCTTTTGGGTTTCAAACCTTCGCATATAAAGGATTAGAAACGGGTTCAAGAGACACTGTAAGTTATGTATTAAAGCAAGATAAAATAAAGCTGATATTAACATCACCTTTAAATAGTAAATCTCCAATAAACGATCATATTGTTAAACATGGTGATGGTGTAAAAGTAGTAGCCCTTTGGGTAGAAGATGCTCGAAATGCATATGAAGAAACAACAAAACGAGGCGCGAAATCTTATATGGAACCTACTGTCGAAAAAGATGAGTTTGGCGAAGTTGTCAGATCTGGTATTTACACCTATGGTGAAACTGTCCATATTTTTGTAGAGCGAAAAAATTATAATGGTACTTTTTTACCAGGATTTGTTGAGCAAAAATCAGATTATAATCCAGAATCAACAGGGTTAAAATTTATAGACCATATGGTTGGTAATGTAGGTTGGGGAGAAATGAACACATGGGTAAAGTGGTATGAAGATATTATGGGTTTTGAAAATTTCCTATCCTTTGACGACAAGCAAATTCATACCGAATATTCAGCACTTATGAGTAAGGTAATGAGTAATGGTAACGGACGTGTTAAATTTCCAATTAACGAACCAGCAGAAGGGATTAAAAAATCTCAAATAGAAGAATATTTAGATTTTTATGAAGGTCCTGGTGTTCAACATTTGGCTGTTGCCACAGACGATATTATTTCTACAGTAAGTAAATTAAAATCTAGAGGTGTAGAGTTTTTGTCAACACCACCGGAGCAATATTATAAAGAAGTTCCGGGAAGACTAGAAGAATTTAGTCATGAATTAAGAGAAAATATTGAAACACTTAAGGGGCTTGGAATTATGATTGATGCAGACGAAGAAGGTTATTTACTTCAAATATTTACAAAACCGGTAGAAGATAGACCAACATTGTTTTTTGAAATCATTCAACGTATGGGTGCAAAAGGTTTTGGAGCGGGTAATTTTAAAGCGCTTTTCGAATCTATCGAAAGAGAACAAGCTAATAGAGGAACTCTTTAACAAAGGGTTATAAATTTTTAATCAAAAACTCCATCAATAATGTCGATGGAGTTTTTTTGTTTTATACTTTTGGAACAGTAATTGTAATTATTAGTGATATAGCAATAAAAGCTATGTAATTAAGTTAATTACAATTACAAATCAATATGAAAAGAACACTACTTATACTTGCATTTGTCTCACTTCAAGCCTCTTTTTCTCAAGAGTCAGCTTTTTCTGAAGGCGAATGGTTTAAGTTTAAAATGAGTTATAGTGGTTTTTTTAAAGCTGGCAACGCAACATTAACAGTAAAAGAAACGAGATTAGATACTAATGAGGTTTTTCATGTTGTTGGCAAAGGTTGGACTACAGGTGCTATAAAATGGTTTTTTAAAGTAAAAGACCGTTATGAAAGCTACTTTGACAAAGAAATATTAGTTCCATATAAGTTTGTTAGAAATATCAATGAAGGTGGTCATACAAAAAATTTAGAAATCAAATTTGATCAGGTAAACCACAAAGCTCATATAAATAACAAAAAACATAAAACACAAAAAGTTGTAAATACCAAGCCTAATATCCAAGATATGGTATCTACATTTTATTATTTACGAAATAAATTAGATGTAAATAAACTTGAAATTGGAGATGAAATTCAGGTAGACATGTTCTTTGATGAAGAAAACTACGGTTTTAAACTAAAATATTTAGGAGAAGAAATTATCGATACAGATTTTGGAGATATAGAGTCATTAAAATTTAGACCTTATGTCATGGCTGGGCGTGTATTTAAGGAAGAAGAAAGTTTAACGCTTTGGGTATCAAAAGACAAAAATAGAGTACCTTTACGCATTAAAGCAGATTTGGCTGTTGGTTCGTTAAGAGCCGATTTAGAAGCGTTTAAAGGCTTGAAATATCCATTTAAAATAGTTGTAAATAACAAATGAGTTTAGACAAAAAAATCACCGACCTGCTTAAAGAAAAATACGACGGTATAGGTCAAGATTTAGACACTCATTTAGAAGGTCTTCTTTATAGCAGCCCAATTAATTATTGGGATTATATTCATACAGATTCTTTATTAAACCTTCAAATTCAGCGCACAACCTTACCGGATGAAATGGTATTTATTATGTATCATCAAATCAACGAATTATTGTTTAAAATGATACTTTGGGAAATAGAACAAGTTGCTAGAACAGAACAAATCGATGCCGAACTCTTTTCGTCAAAACTAATGCGAATAAGCCGTTATTTCGATATGTTGACATCTTCTTTCAATATCATGCGAGAAGGAATGGATGTATCTCAATATAATAAATTTAGAACCACTTTAACACCAGCAAGTGGTTTTCAAAGTGCACAATACAGAAAAATTGAATTTGCTTCGACTGAACTTATAAATCTAATAGACAACAGATTCAGAAAAACAATAGACCGAAACACATCTTACGAACACGCATTTGATCACTTATATTGGCAAGCTGCTGGTAAAGATTATGAAACTGGTAAGAAAAGCTATTTATTAACATCTTTTGAAGACAAATACAAAGAAGAATTTATTAGATTTACCAAATTTTATAATAAAAATAATCTCTGGAGTAAATTTAAAGAGTTACCAGAAAAGATTAAGAGTAATAAAGAGTTAATAAATGCCATGCGACATTACGATAATACCGTGAATATAAAATGGGTTATGGCGCATTATAATACAGCAAATCACTATTTAAGTATAGGTGGTGAAACTGTAGAAGCAACAGGAGGAAGCGAATGGGTAAAATATATGCACCCAAAATATCAACGAAGAATATTTTTTCCAGATTTATGGACCAACCAAGAGTTAGAAGATTGGGGAAAAGATGCGTAATACTATTAGCAACATTATTAAGTATTGCTAGCTGTAAAGACGAACCTAAACCAATAATAGAAAAAGAAATTGTAATTGCAGAACCTATAGATGTTTACGAATTCGGGTTTAACTTAAATGATTACATCGTTAAAAGAGACACCATAAAAAAGGGAGATAGTTTCGGCGAGATTTTAGAAAGAAATCAAATTGGGTATCCTAAAATTTTTAATATTGCCGAGATAGCTAAAGATAGCTTTGATATTAGACGACTTCAAGTAGGTAAACCATATACTTTACTGTGTTCGAAAGATTCACTTCAAGAACCAAAGTGCTTTATTTATCAGCCAAATAAAGAAGAATATGTTGTTATTAATTTTCAAGATTCTATTCACGCATATACAGACAGAAAACCTGTTAAATATGTAGAAAAAATCGCTACTGGTGTTATTACAACCAATATTTCAGACGCTCTAGATCAACAAGGTATAAGTGTGATATTAGCATATAAGATGTCTGATAATATTTATGCTTGGACAATAGATTTTAATAGACTTCAAAAGGGAGATCGATTTAAGGTTATTTATACAGATAAATATATTGACGATAGTATTTATGCAGGCGTCGACAATATTAAAGCGGCCTATTTTGAACATAAAAACGAGCCTTTTTATGCATTCGAGTTTGAAACTGACAGCATCAAAAAAATTACCGACTATTTTAATGATAAAGCCGAAAATTTAAGACGCGCCTTCTTAAAAGCACCTGTGCAATTTAGTAGAGTATCTTCTCGCTATAATTTAAAACGAAGAATTGCTTATTATGGCAATAAAATAAGACCTCATAAAGGCACTGATTTTGCTGCAAATGTTGGGACACCAATATTGGCAACTGCAAATGGTACAGTCATTGAATCTAGACGAAAAGGAGGTAATGGGAATTATGTGAAAATTAGACATAATTCAACCTACTCAACACAATATTTACATATGAGTAGACGAAAATCTAAAGTAGGAGATTTTGTTAAACAAGGTGATGTTATAGGTTGGGTAGGAATGACAGGAAATACTGGTGGGCCACATGTTTGTTATCGTTTTTGGAAAAACGGAAAACAAGTAGATCCATTTAAACAGAAACTTCCGGAAGCTGAGCCAATTTCAGACAGTTTGAAATATGAGTATTTAGAATTTATTAAACCAATCAAATATAAGTTGGATAATATTTTCTTTGAACCAATAATCTTGCCAGAAGAACAACTAGATCAAACAGTAATTACTCAAGCAAATTCATAATATGGCATTACCCAAGGTTAATCCAACCAAAACAAATTCATGGGAAGCACTTCAAGAACATTTTGAAGATGTTAAGAACATTCAAATGAAGGATTTGTTTGCTCAAGATAAAAATAGAGCTAATAAATTTACAATACAATGGGAAGATTTTTATGTAGATTATTCAAAAAATAGGATAACAGATGATACATTGAAGCATCTGTTAAAGTTGGCAGATGAGGTAAAGTTAAAGGAAGCCATTAAAAGCCAATTTTCTGGCGAAGTTATAAATGAAACAGAAGGGCGAGCAGTATTGCATACAGCATTAAGATCTCCAGAAACGGACACCATTTTAGTTAATGGTGAAAACATAATACCTGAAATACATTCTGTAAAGCAAAAGATTGAATCATTTACTAACGAAGTTGTAAATGGCGCTAGAAAAGGATATACAGGAAAAGCATTTACAGATATTGTAAATATTGGTATTGGAGGTTCAGATCTTGGTCCAGCAATGGTTGTTGAATCACTACAATATTATAAAAACCACTTAACAACTCATTTTGTTAGTAATGTAGATGGTGATCATGTAAATGAAGTTATTAAAAAACTGAATCCAGAAACGACACTTTTTGTAATAGTGTCTAAAACATTTACAACCCAAGAAACACTTTCTAATGCAAATACATTAAGAGATTGGTTTTTAAAGACTGCACCAAGTGAGGCTATTGCTAAACATTTTGTTGCTGTGTCTACTAATATTGAAAAAGTTAAAGGTTTCGGAATAGACCAAACCAATATTTTCCCAATGTGGAATTGGGTTGGTGGTCGTTTTTCGCTCTGGAGCGCCGTTGGATTAACTATTAGTTTGTCTGTTGGATATAATAATTTTGATAAACTTTTACAGGGCGCTCACAAAATGGATGTTCATTTTAGAGACGAAGAATTTAGCAATAATATTCCTGTAATATTAGCACTTATAAGTGTTTGGTACAATAATTTTTTTAATGCTGAAAGTGAGGCAGTAATTGGTTATTCACAATACCTAAATCAGTTTGCGACTTATTTGCAACAAGGTATTATGGAGAGTAACGGAAAAAGCGTTGATAGAAATGGGGAAGCAATAGATTACCAAACAGGAACAATTATTTGGGGAGAACCAGGGACAAACTCACAACATGCGTTTTTTCAGTTAATACACCAAGGCACAAAATTAATTCCTGCAGATTTTATTGGGTTTACAAAACCATTACATGGTAATCAAGATCATCAAGACAAGCTTATATCGAATTTTCTAGCACAGACAGAAGCACTTTTAAATGGTAAAACAGAAGCAGAAGTTATTGCTGAAGGAACAAACAAAAAAATAAAACCTTTTAAGGTGTTTATCGGTAATAAGCCAACAAACACAATTTTCATCAATAAACTTACTCCAGAATCTTTAGGGAAGTTAATTGCGATGTATGAGCACAAGATATTTGTGCAAGGTATTATCTGGAATATTTTTAGCTATGACCAATTTGGTGTTGAGCTAGGTAAGCAATTAGCAACAAAAATTTTAGACGAAATAAATACCCAAGCCTCTTCTAATCATGATACTTCTACAAAAAACCTTATTAAGTATTATAAGGAGTTAATTTAAGATAAATTATCATTATAATTTAACAGCCTATTAACATATTTTTAGTATTTTGCATAGCTGTAATTAATTAACATTAAAATAAACTTCAACTTTTTCAAAATGTTAATCTTTGCACAATATTTAAACCAAACTTAAATTAATAAAATGAGAAAAATTACTAAACTTTTATTTTTTGCTTTGGTATTGGTAGGCTATAATGCTGCCATTGCTCAAAGCACGGTATCAGGAGTAACAATTGATCCTGATTTAGACACTCCCTTACCAGGAGTAAACATTATTGAAAAAGGCACAACAAATGGAGTGTCTTCAGACTTTGATGGGAAATTTACGTTGACAACCTCAACAACAGACACTGTTATTCTAGTGTCTTATGTAGGTTTTTTAACACAAGAAATCACTATTTCTGGAGACACTGATCTTGGAAATATTGTATTAGAATCTAGCCAATTTGGACTTGAAGAAGTACAAATTATTGCATCGGTAGCAGTCGATAGAAAAACACCAGTTGCAGTTTCGACTATTAAAGCAGCAGATATAGCTTTAAAATTAAGTACACAAGAGTTTCCTGAAATATTAAAATCTACACCTGGTGTTTACGCAACTAGATCAGGTGGTGGTTATGGAGATGGAAGAATTAATCTACGTGGTTTTGAATCTGAAAACGTGGCTGTAATGATTAATGGAGTTCCTGTAAACGATATGGAAAATGGCCGTGTTTATTGGTCTAACTGGGCAGGTTTAGGAGATGTTACATCTACAATGCAGGTTCAGAGAGGTTTAGGCGCATCTAAAGTAGCTGTAGCTTCTATTGGAGGAACTATTAATATTATTACAAAAAGTACTGATGTAGAAGAAGGGGGTAATGTTTTTGCTGGAATAGCGAATGATGGCTATTTTAAATATGGTATGACATATTCTACAGGGTTATCAGAAAAAGGATTTGCGGCAACAGTTAGTGCTTCAAAAATATCTGGTGATGGATATATTGATGGAGGAGAATTTTCAGGATATAATTACTTTATAAGTTTAGCACAACAGTTAAATGAAAATCATAGGTTAACTTTTACTGCGTTTGGAGCACAACAAACACACGGACAACGTTATAACCGTTCTACGATTTCAGAATTACAAGAAACTGAATCTGGGCCTCAGAAAGCTAATAAAGATTGGGGTTATAAAAATGGTAAAGTTTATTCTCAATCCTATAATTTTTATCATAAACCTCAAATCTCATTAAATCATTTATGGGAAATAAATGAGAATTCACTTTTAACTACATCTTTATATGCATCATTTGGGTCTGGTGGAGGTCGTAGAGATGAAGGAGATAAAATAGGATCGACTGAATATAGATTTGGTAGTACTGGATTGCAGCCTATAGATTTTGATAGAGTTGTTCAAGAAAATATTGCTAACGGTGCGGCTGGTTCTACAGATATTATTTCTTCTTCAAGAAATTCACACGAATGGTATGGAATTTTGTCTACTTATAAAAATAATCTTAACGATAAGTTAACTATTTCTGGAGGTTTAGATGCTCGTTACTATATCGGTTCACACTGGTATGAAGTAGATGATTTATTAGGAGGACAATTTTTCTTAGATAATGAAGATGATACTTTTGCTTTTGGGAAACCTTTAGAAGTTGGAGATAAGTATAATAAAGACTATGATGGAATTAATTTAAGAATGGGTCTTTTTGGTCAAGCTGAATACCAAGTTAATGATCAGTTAAACCTATTTATGGCTGGAGATATTTCAAATACTGCTTATACCCAGAAAGAATATATGAACAGTGAACTTGTTGGTAGCAGATCGTCTGATGCCGTTAACTTTTTTGGATATGGTATTAAAGGTGGTGGTAACTATAACCTAAATACAAATCACAACGTATTTGCTAATGTAGGGTATTTTTCAAAAGCACCTTTCTTAGATACAGTATTCCAAGATGAAGATGGAATTGATGCGAATGAAGATGCTGAAAATGAAAAAGTGTTTAGTGTAGAGTTAGGTTATGGATTTAGAAGTGAAAAACTTTCAGCCAATGTTAACCTTTATATGACAAGTTGGTTAGATAAAGCTATAAATGGCTCTCTAGCAGGACAATCTTCAGCTGATGATAGAGTTTTTTACAATCTACTTGGTATGGATGCTTTACATCAAGGTATAGAAATTGATTTTAGATATAAAGTATCAGACAAATTCACTGTTACAGGTATGGCTTCTTTAGGTGATTGGCAATGGAAAAGTGATGTGTCTGCCATTATAAGAGACCAGTCTGGAAATGAAGTAGGAGAAGTTGAAGTATTTGCCGATGGTTTAAAAGTTGGTGATGCAGCACAAACGACATTTGCTTTGGGAGCAAGTTATAAGCTTACTCCAAAATCAGTGCTTTACGTAGATTATAACTACGCTGGAGATAATTATGCATCTTATCAAGTTACAAGTAGAGGTAGTGACGATCTTCCAGATACATGGGAGATGCCTGAATTCGGTTTATTTGATGCAGGTATAAGTCATGGATTTAGTATGGGATCATTTGAAGCAATTTTAAATGCTAAAATCAATAATATTTTTAACACGGACTATATATCAGATGCAGATGATGTTGATGGAACTTCTTCAACTGCATTAGTATATTATGGTGCTGGTAGAACGTATAGTGTTGGATTAAAAGTTAAATTTTAAAAAAAAAGCGATGAAAAACATTTATTTATTCACAATTTTATTAGGATTGACCATAGTTGGTTGTAATCCTATGGAAGACCTTCATAATGAAGCAAAGGCAAACGACCCTGGTGTTGTTGAAGAAATTCAATACACTCTTACTGATGATGATTATGATGACCTAGATTTAAATTTCGGAAGTTTTAGCTCTGAAGAGGATGCAAAAACAATGTTGCCAGATTTCTTGTCAGATGCATATCCTTATTTATCTGATGGTTCTTCTGCAGTTGTTGGTTATAATTTATATATTGGTAGAGCAGAAGGTGTTAGTGATTATTCAAATGCAGATATCTATCAATTGACTAACGACGACTATGCTTCAACTGGAAGTGATGCTTTCGGTTTTTATCCAAATGTAGATTCAGACGATCATATTCCAGGTGTTTTAGATGCAGCGATTGTAGGCGCAACAGATGGAGACATTATTTTAGCTAAATATGACCAATATTTTAATGACCCGGAAGTTGGTTTAGCAAACGTTTATGCGGCTTCTTTTCCTGCAAATTATGGAGACTTTGAGAATATAGATGTATTAGGTGATCAAGGTTGGAGTTCTGATACAGGATTTGCTCTTGGATCTGGATATAGTGGAGGAGCCTTTCCGAATGAAGATTGGTTTATTTCTCCAGAAATTGATTTAACTGGAATGACTAATTTAAAATTTCAAATTAACCAAGAGATTGATTTATTTGGTGGCGATCCAAGCGCAATAGATATTTTGGTTTCTACTGATTATACAACTGGTACTGATCCTATGGCGGCAGCATGGACTGTTCTCGATTTTGATAAAACAATGTTCGGAAATATGACGTTGTCTGAAGATTTAGACTTTGCCTTTGGAGGTGCTACTGTGCATGTAGCTTTTAAATATACTTCTAATGATACTTTTTCAATAAGATGGCGTGTGGAATCTTTTGCTATTAAAGCATTAGGAGTTGACGGTGCTGCCAATCACAAAGGAACTCACTATGCGTTTGATGGTGACGAATGGGAAATGGTAGATGGCGTATATTTCTTAAGTTCAGCAGATTTTGATTCTATGGGAGAAGGATCTGGACAACCAGGGCGTTATAATAATTTTGGAAGTTCTACTCCTCCTGATGATTATTTACCAACATTTTTGGCATCAACAAGCCCATGGTCATATGGTCAAGAAGAAGATGAAATGATTATGGTTTATGATTATTATTCAAATTCTAGTGGCGCACAAATTAGAGGTAACCGTTATACAGTCATAAATCGTGTGTGGGTTGGTCATGAATCAACAATTGAAACAACGTTACAATTTGGATTGGACAATAGTATTTGGGTTCCAGACAATACAATTAGGTATGCATTTATAACAGACGACTATACTTATGCTGGAGAGACTCTAGAATTTGAATCAGGTTTTGAAGATGCTGCGGGTAATTTACTAAACTACGGTAACTTTAATAGACAGGGAGGAACTACAGGTTGGTCAGACGATATGATGATTACAGCAATTGGAATTGTATTAGATAATAATGATCCAAGTGCTGCTGATGGGCAAAAGTATATTGTATCCGTTAACATTTATAATAGCGGTTCTGGAGTTGAGAGTTTTAACCTAATAAAAACAGGAGGAGCATGGGTAGCTAATTAACGTATGTTTCTAAATAACCAAAAACCGCTTTGTAAAGAAGCGGTTTTTTTGTGCTTTTTTATTTACTACATTTGTTTACTTATTTTATAAAACGATATTTATGTATTCAGCGATTCAAAATCTTCACTCTTATTGGGCATACCTTGTATTACTTATATTAATATTAGCGACGTTTAATGCGCTTATCAAATTTTTCGGGAAGAAAGAATATGAAGCAAAAGATTTTAGAATAGCATTGTTTACACTTATAGTATCGCACATCCAATTATTAATTGGTTTAATTCTTTATTTCGTGTCTCCGAGATTAAGCTTGTTTAGTGAACTAGGAATGGGAGGAGTTATGAAAGACTCTATAAATAGACTTTATTTGGTAGAGCATCCTTTAATAAATATTATAGCAGTTGCCTTAATTACAATTGGCTATTCAAAGCACAAGAAAAAATTAACATCTACGCCAAAATTTAAAACAATCGCAATTTTTTATACAATTGCATTACTTTTATTTTTATCTAGAATCCCTTGGAGCACATGGCTAGGTTAGTATTTAACTATTCCTGCACAACTTCTTTAATTACATGTACATATGCTGGGAAATGATCACTAAAACCATCTGTAAACCCACCATTCGCAAAACTACGTTTAGGATACCCTTTATATTTACCACGTTTATTTACAAGATAATTTTTGTTGTAAATACCAGCTTTATAAAACATAAAAGAAGAATACTCCTTTTCTAATAATGGTTTAGTAATCATAATTTGATCAAACAAACTCCAACTATCTCTATAGGCATTAGAACCAAGACCCATTTTAAAGAAATTTTCCATAGGATTGTAAATGCCTTTTAATCCAACTTTACTACGATCTTTCTGTGCTTTCATAACATCTTTAATGCTAGAATTTGTAGGATCATCGTTGAAATCTCCCATAATAAATACTTTAGCATAAGGGTCTTTTACTTGTAGAGAATCAACTAAATGCTTACTCAATTTAGCTGCAGCAAGACGTTTAGGTCTACTTCGAGCTTCGCCACCACTTCTAGAAGGCCAGTGATTAACTAACAAATGTATCATTTCGCCTTCAAGTTTCCCACTCACTAATAATTGGTCTCTTGTATAAACTTGTTTTCGTTCATCATCATATATTTTTAATTCATGACTACTAGTATATAAAGGTACAAATAACTTTTTCTGATATAGCAATGCAACATCAATACCACGAGCATCAGGCGAATGAAAATGCACAATACCATAATCTTTTTGCAATAATAAAGGATCATTAACAACATCTTCAAGAACCTCTCTATTCTCAACTTCAGAGACACCAATAATTGCTGGAGAGTTTTTGCTAGTATCATAACCAATGTCAGAAATAACACGAGCCATATTATGAACTTTCTTTTTATATATTGCTCCTATATCACCTTTCATTTCCATGATTGGGCTTTTTTCATCAAACTTTGTTGTATCATTAATGGTATCAAACAAATTCTCTAAATTATAAAAAGCAATAGTGTGAACTTTAAAAACCTTTTTTTCTTGTGCCGCCATGCTAGAAAGCATTAAAAAGCAAAGTATTGTTGTTAATTGAAATTTTATGTTTATCATTTACTTTAGATTTTGTTGTGTATGATCAAATCTTGCACCAAATTAAAATATTTATTATAAAAAACGTAAATTTGCTAGCCTTAAATAAAAGAGTTATTAATAATTAATTCAAGTATGAAAAAAAGTCTTTTAATTTTTCTATTCGGAATTTTTTCAATTTTTACTGCTAGTGCACAACAAACCCTTATTAAGGGAAGTGTCAAAGAGGCTGTTTCTCTTGAGCCAATTTCCGATGTTACAATTACCATTGAAGAAACTCAACAAGCACAACAAACAGATGCATTGGGAGAATTTCAATTTATATTTAATGTTCCTTTAGGCGAGCAAGTATTAAAAATTTCGAAACAAGGTTATATTTCAAAAAGATACCCAATTGTGGTCAACGAAGGGAAAACAGTAAATATTACTGATATGTCTCTTGATATTGAAATCGACGACTCAAACTTATTTACCATTGCACTTTCAGATGATGAATTAGACGACGACACAAGTGGATTAGATAACGTATCTGGTTTACTGCAAGCTTCACAAGATGTTTTTCAACGTACAGCGGCTTTTGAATTCAGTTCTTCATTTTTTAGAGTAAGAGGATTAGACTCTGATAATGGTTCCGTATTAATTAACGGTGTCGAAATGAATAAACTTTATAACGGTAGACCACAATGGAGTGATTGGGGTGGTTTAAATGATGTTTTACGTAATCAAGAACTAACTACAGGACTGCAACCTTCAAGTTATAATTTTGGAGGTATTTTGGGTTCTACCAATATGGTTGTGAGAGCTTCGCAATACAGAGAAGGTGGTCGTGTAACATACTCTTCTTCTAACAGAAGTTATACCAATCGTCTTATGGCAAGTTATTCGTCTGGACAGTTAAATGGCGGATGGGCATATTCGTTTATGATCTCTAGACGTTGGGGAAAAGAAGGTTATCAAGAAGCAACACTTTATGATTCTAACTCCTTCTTTGCTTCTGTAGAAAAAAAACTTAATGAAAAACATAGCTTAAATTTTACCGGTATTTTTACACCAAATAGAAGAGGTAAATCGTCTCCTAATACTCAGGAAGTTTACGATTTAAAGAATATAAAATACAACGAATATTGGGGTTGGCTTGATGGCGAAAAGAAAAATTCGCGTATTAAAGAAATCGAAGAACCAATATTAATGTTAAACCATTATTGGGATATTAACGAAAAAACAAATTTAAATACGAATGTTGCCTATCAATTTGGTAAAATTGGAAACAGTCGTTTAGACTATGCGGGTGGAGCGAATCCTAGTCCTGCATATTACCAAAAATTGCCAAGTTACTTTTTAGGAAATCCAGATGGTCCAGATTATTCTGGTGCCTATCAGGCAGAACAAAACTTTATTAACGATGGACAAATTGATTGGTTGAGAATTTTTGACGCCAATTTAACCAACAATATTAATGGAGATCATGCAGCCTATGCTCTTTACGATGATAGAAATGATGATACACAACTAACTGTAAACACAATTTTAAGCACGGAACTTTCTGATAACATTTTGCTTAATGCATCTGTTAATTATAAAAAGTTAGAATCTAAAAACTTTGGTGAAATTAAAGATTTGTTTGGTAGCACTACAGGGTATTTAAATGTTGATTCTTTCGATGGTTTTCAGTATGATTACAGAAATAAAGATGCTGTTTTAACAGCAGGAGATAAGTATCGATATAATTATAACTTATATGCAGATGTTATTTCGGGTTATGCCCAGGCACAGTTTAAATATAGTTTAGTCGATTTTTATATAACGGCAAATGTGGCTAATACAAAATATCAGAGAGAAGGATTGTTTCAAAATGAAGCTAATGTTGAGTTCGATGATCAAGGCAGGATAATTAATGACAATTCCTATGGTAAAGGAAAAGAATTAAGTTTTACTGGATATGGTGCTAAATTGGGTGCAACTTTTAAAATAACTGGAAAGCATTTGGTAGACGTTAATACGGGCTATTTAACAAGAGCTCCTTCATTAAGAAACACCTATACTAACTCTCGTTCTAATCAAGATTATGTTGGTGTAAGTAATGGCGCATCAATTGATGAGGTTAGTGAATTAACTGAAGAAAAAATCACATCGGCAGATATAAGTTACATTTTTAGATCACCAATTGTTAAAGCAAAACTAACAGGTTATTATACAAAGATTGAAGATGCCAACGAAACATCTTTCTATTACGCAGATGGTGTAACTGGTTTCGAAAATGAAGGAGTACAAGTTACAAACGAATTTATTTCTGAAGTCCTTCAAGGTATTGATAAAAGACATATGGGTATCGAATTAGGGATTGAAGCTCAAGTAACACCAACAATTAAATTAAAAGGTGTTGCAGCAGTTGGTCAATATACATATGATAATAATCCGAATTTGTATTTATCTGCAGATCGTCAAACAGTCTCTTTTGGTCAGGCTAATTTAAAAGATTATAAAATTGCAGGTGGACCACAAAGAGCGTATTCATTTGGATTCGAATATCGCGATCCAGATTACTGGTTTTTTGGTGCAACAGTTAACTATTTATCGAATGGTTATGTAGATGTAAGCCCTTTAACAAGAACCCGTAATTTCTTTTTAGATTCAGACGGATTGCCAATAAATGATTATGATCCGGAAATTGCTAAAGAGTTATTGAAGCAAGAAGAGTTTGATTCGTATTTTACAGTTAATTTAACCGGTGGTAAATCTTGGAAAATTGGCGATTATTATATTGGTCTTTTCGCTAGTGTTAATAATTTGCTAGACGAAGTTTATAAAACCGGTGGATTTGAGCAAGGAAGAAATGCTAACTATAGAGAGTTAAGAGATGATGCTAGTAATCCGATACGTGTATTTGGATCAAAATATTGGTACGGGCGTGGAGCAACATATTTTGCAAACCTTAACTTTAGATTTTAAAAAAAAGAAAAATTAATAAAATAGTATTTACAGATTATGAAAACTAATAAATTTTTAACATTATTAATAACAATGGTAACGTTTTTTGCTATTGTTTCTTGTGTACAAGACGACGATTATACAGTTCCTACTAGTATTGGAGATGAAGAGAATAAAGGGTTAGAACAGATTCTTATAGATATTGATAATGGCACATTACACCTTATAAGCATTGAAGATTTAAAAAACATATACGACAATTACCTTGATGGTATTCCTAATGGTGTCTTTGATTATGACAGATTTTACCAAATAACCTCAAGTTTAGTTGTAAAAGGTTATGTGTCATCTTCTGATAAAACAGGAAATTTCTATAAAGAATTTTACATTCAAGACGCTCCCGAAAATTCAACTCAAGCATTAGGAGTGTTGTTAAATCAAGTAGACTCTTATAACCAATTTAATATAGGTAGAGAAGTTTATATAAAGCTTGAAGGTATGTATGTTGGAGAAACATCTTCAGAAGTAATTGCTGTTGGTGGACAACCAGATGATACAGAAGTTGGTCAATTTACTGCTAATCAAATCGGAAATCAAATATTTAGATCTAGTGTAACAGAAAGCATAACACCTTTAGAACTTACCATTTCTCAAATTAATGAATCACATATAGGAAAACTTATTACAATTAATGATGCTCAATTTCCAGAAAGTTTAGAAGGAGAAACCTATTTTGATCCATCGGAAGACTTTGACACATCCAGAAATATTGAGATTTGTGATGGTTTTGGATATACTAACTTTGTTTTAGAAACTAGTTCCTTTTCAAATTTCACTGATTTAGTATTACCAACAGGGAATGGTTCTATTACAGGAATTTTAACAAACACATATGGAGGCGATAATTTGGTTTTAGTTTTAAATAGTGTTAACGATGTTCAATTTAATAACGCAAGATGTACTCCTTTAAATATAGACGATTTTAGTGTGATTTTTGAAGAAGATTTTGATTCAGGTGTCGATAATACAAACCTTGATATACTAGATTGGACTAATTTCGCAGAAGAAGGAGGAGAATTATGGACAGAACAAGTATTTAGTAGTAATGGTTATGCTGAATTTAGTGGTTATTTTACAGGAGATGCAGTTAATATTGGATGGTTAATTTCACCTGGTATTAATATGGATAGTCAAGAAAATGAGTTTCTAAATTTTAAAACAGCACAGCATCATTTAGATTCAGAAGATAATACATTAGAAGTATTTGTTTCAACCGATTTTACAGGAGATGTGTTAAGTGCTTCTTGGACACCAATTGACGTAAATTTGGCGTCAATGAGTAATTCTTGGTATAATTTTATTGATTCTGGGTTAATTGATATTTCGTCATATTCCGGCACATTGTATGTTGGATTTAAAGTTGTTGGTTCTGGTACAGATACACAACTTGATGGGGCATATCATGTAGAAGATTTTACAATATTAGCTACTAACTAAAAATAGCTATAATTTAAAATAAAAAGCCTGCTATAGTTAGCAGGTTTTTTAATTGTTTATATTTAGAGCTATGTCTGTTTTCGATTCTTTGTTTTTTAATGTGTTTAAGCACTATAAAGGCGCCAAAAGTAAAAAAGCTAATCAGATAGCGACTATTTATATCTCAATTCTACAATGCTCAATATTGCTTGTTTTAGGTGTGTTTTTTGCAGGCTTTTTTAACCAGATGCATATGGATACCATGTCTCAAGAAAAAGGTTGGACGTTGTATGTTTTGGTTTCGGGTTTTTTGTTTTTTAAAAACTGGATACAATATACTGGTAGAAAACGTAGCGTGCTTAATGCTAGAATGTTGAAACGAAAATCACAAACCTATTCTATTTATCTTCTGTGGTTACTCCCAGTTGCTAGTATTGCATTGGCAGCAATTATTTGGCAAGCTGTTTAGAGAAAGTTTGGTAATTTTAAAGTAGTATATAATAATTTCTAGTCTTACTTTTTCAATATCATATAAACTGGGAAATGGTCACTATATCCACCTTTATATTTTTTTCCAACATAGGTTCTAAACGGAGAGCCTTTAAATTTTCCGTCACGTAATTTTAAAAAATCTTCATCAAAAATATTAGCGTCTTCATATTGTAAAGAATTCTCTTTAGTCTCAAAAAAGTTCGTAGTAAATAAAATTTGATCAAATAAATTCCATTGTTTATTATGTCTTGAGGTCCCTCGACTAAAGGAACGTAAAGTTGCCATGGGATTAAATAGGCTGTAATTTTCTACAAGATTCTTAATACTATTGTTTGAGGGATCGTCGTTAAAATCGCCCATAACAATAATTTTTGCTTTGGCATCATTATGCTTCAAGATGTTAATTATCTCACCTACTTTTTGTGAAGAGGCAAGACGCTTGCTTTCGGTTTCTTTTTGCCCTTCACGTCTGGATGACCAGTGGTTAACAATAAAATGCATTTTTTCGCCATCTAATAAACCAGAAACCAATAAAATATCTCTAGTATAATCAGGTTGTCCGTTTTCATCAACTAATTGAACAGAAAATGTTTCAGAAGTACTAACTTTAAAATCAGTAGTGTTATATATTAAAGCAACATCGATTCCTCGTTCGTCAGACGAGTCATAATGCACAAAATCATAGGGTAAATTAGCCAAATGTTTCGATGTCATTAAATTGTTTAAAACCGAAGCATTTTCAACTTCACAAACACCTATAACTGCGGGATGTTTTTCGGTTTCTATTTTTCCAATATTAGATATGGCATAACCTAATTTACGGAGTTTGTTTTTAAAGCGTTTATGTGTCCATTTCTTGACAGATGTTTTTAAAAAATCGTTATCATTGGTAAATGCATCATCATTAAGATCGAACAAGTTTTCTAGATTATAGAATGCTATGGTGTAATGTGCTTCGTCTTTTTCAGCCTCTGTTTTATCTGTCATATATGTAAAAATATAAAAATTAAAACGGTTACAATTGATTAACTTTGTGCTTTAAATTTATTTATGTTAGAAAACAGAGGCATTGCTTTAGAGAAAGCTGTTTTAATTGGAGTGATTACTAAAAACCAAGACGAGATAAAGTCTAAAGAATATTTAGACGAACTTGAGTTTTTGACTTATACTGCTGGCGGAGAAGTCTTAAAAAGATTTACACAAAAGGTAGATATGCCAAATCCTAAAACTTTTATTGGGACAGGAAAGATGGAAGATGTAAGAATGTTTATTGAAGCAAATGATGTTGGTACAGCTATTTTTGATGACGAACTTTCTGCTGCTCAAGAACGTAACATAAGCAAAATACTTAATTGTAAAGTTTTAGACCGAACCAATTTAATTTTAGACATTTTTGCACAACGGGCGCAAACTAGTTATGCTAGAACACAAGTAGAACTAGCCCAATGCGAATACTTATTACCTCGTTTAAAAGGTATGTGGACGCATCTTGAAAGACAAAAAGGAGGTATTGGTATGCGCGGGCCTGGTGAAACAGAAATTGAAACAGATAGGCGTATTGTACGAGATAAAATAGCACTACTTAAATCAAAAATCAAAAAAATTGATAGACAAATGTCTGTTCAAAGAGGTAATCGCGGACAAATGGTTCGTGTTGCTCTGGTGGGTTATACCAATGTTGGTAAATCTACATTAATGAATGTAATAAGTAAAAGTAAAGTATTTGCCGAAAATAAACTGTTTGCAACACTAGATACAACAGTTAGAAAAGTCGTGATACAAAACTTGCCGTTTTTACTATCAGATACTGTAGGGTTTATAAGAAAATTACCAACACAATTGGTAGACTCTTTTAAAAGCACATTAGATGAGGTTCGTGAGGCAGATTTATTACTACATGTGGTCGATATTTCACACCCTAATTTTGAAGAGCATATAGATTCTGTAAATAAAATTTTAAATGAAATTGATAGTTCAGATAAACCAATTATTATGGTTTTCAATAAAATTGATACTTATGAAGCTGAACCATTTGACGAAACAGATTTAGTGGCAGAAAGAACGAACGCCCATAATACGTTAGAAGACTGGAAACGCACTTGGATGAACAAAATAGGAAACAATGCTCTGTTTATTTCGGCCTTAAATAAAGAAAATCTTGAAGATTTTAAAAAACGCGTATATAGTGAAGTCAGAGAGATTCATGTAACACGTTTTCCATATAATCACTTTTTATATCCAGACTATACAGAAGAATAAAAAAAGCATCCGAATGGATGCTTTTTTTATTTATGAATATTTTATATTAAAAGTTATAGCTTAAACCAAATAACCAATATGTTTGAAGGTCGTTGTCAATATTATCAAAACTAGCATTTGTATCAGTAGTAAGAGCATAGTTAAGAGCTTCTTGCTTATTGTCTCTTAAACCAAATTCAAAACCTAACCCTATATCTTTCCATACTTTATAACCTATAGAATTCGTCCATGTCCAATTAGAATAGTCGGAGCCTTTATAACTAAAAAAGGCAGAGGCAATCGATTTTATATCTAAGTCACCAATCGATTTTGAATACGTTGCTAAAACTTTAGTACCGAAAGAAGATTCGAATGCAGAATCACTATTGCTAAAAACAATGTTATAATTTAATGGATGAATCACTACTACAAGATCTGATATTGGTGTCCATGTAAAACCTACACCTAGATCAAGATACCCAGGGTCGTTAAAATTATTTAAAATAGTAGTTCGATATTCCCCTAATGCTGACGCAGCCCATTTACTTGAAAGCTTATATCCATATAAGGAGGAAACATTAAAAACATCTGTAGCTTCTTTAAAACTATCATCGTCTGTTGGATCATCTTTGTCATCAAACTTAACCCAGCTTAAATTAACTTGAGCTTGGTTGTACCAAAAATATTTTTCACGATCTAATTTTGCAAAAGGGTTTAATGTAAAACCTATAGAACCAGAACTGTTATTAGGTGTTTCTTGAGCATACCAATTATTAAACCCCGAAAGACTAACGCCTATTGTTCCAAATGCACCAGTTTTCCATCCAGGCATGTTGTCTATTTGCCCTTGTAGGTCGTCTACTCTGCCTTGAAGGGCATCAATAGAGTCTTGCTTTACAGCTTTTTCAGCTTTTAATTCGTCTAAAGTTTGAGCTTTAACCAAGATTATCGAAGAAAAGAAAATAATAAATAGTAATAAATTTTTCATAATAAAGTATTTAAGGTAATTTGATAGGGTTTTTATCTATTTTTTAAGAATGGCAAAGATAGTAAATTATTTGCTTTTAAAAATAGGAACTGTCGAACAAGCCTCTCCATACATTATCGATTTGACAATGTCTATTAATCTGTAAATAAGCAAAGTATAAGCTGTATCTGGAATAGATTTATTCGAGCAGCCTTTAATAATTACAGGTTTGTCTTTAAGGGTTGAAATATCTAATTCTGAAATAATATCTTGGTAAATAGAAGTTTCTAAATCGATCAAATCACCAACCACAACTTTTTTTGAAAATGAAGAAATATTTGAAGTTATTAATAAATATGCCCAAGACGGAATAATAGCATCTGCAGAGCAAGTAAGCGCAATGTAAGAATCCTGATATTGACTCCAGTCATGTTGTTTAACGTAATTTCTAAAATCCTTTTCTTTTAAAATCAGTTCTTCGTAAAGCCAATTTTTTATATCAAAAAGAATACGTTCACCTTCAGGATAATAATCTTCAAGGTCAATGGTAACTAGTTTGCTATTCGCTACGCGATTTATAATTTTTTCCTGCATATGTTTATAACATACCAAGTTCTAACTTGGCTTCTTCGCTCATTAAATCCTGTGTCCAAGGTGGATCGAATGTAATCTCTACTTCAGCAGATTTAACATCATTTAAGGATTTAACTTTTTCTTCGACCTCAAGTGGTAATGTTTCTGCAACAGGACAATTAGGCGTTGTTAGTGTCATTAAGATTTTTACATCGTAATCTTCATTCACGAAAACATCATAAATTAATCCTAATTCGTAGATGTCTACAGGAATTTCTGGATCGAAAATAGTTTTAAGCACTTTCACAATTTTCTCTCCTAATGCATTAGTATCAATAGTTGTTTCCATAATTATTTCAGTTGTGTTTGATATGCGATTGCATACATTTTTAATTGCCTAATCATACTTACAAGGCCATTTGCTCGAGTAGGAGATAAGTGTTCTTTTAATCCGATTTCATCTATAAAATTAGTATCAGATTCAATAATATCATTTGGATGTTGATTAGAAAAAACGCGAATCAATATGGCAATAATACCTTTAGTAATAATGGCATCACTATCTGCCGTAAAAGCAATTTTGTCTTTATCCATTTCTGCATGTACCCAAACCTTACTTTGGCAGCCTTTAATAATATTAGAATCTGTTTTATATTGCTCATCGATTAACGGAAGCGTTTTACCCAAATCTATCATATATTGGTAGCGTTCTTCCCAATCTTCAAACATCGAAAATTCGTCTATTATTTCTTCTTGAATATCTTTAATAGTCACAATTAATATTTTAAACAAAAATACAACAAGTAAATTTGCTATTCAATGTTTTCAGCTATTGATAAGATTTCTTTAACAAGAAGAGCAATCTCTTTAGGCGGATTACCATGATCGAAAGTTTGAGTTTGGTAATCTTTTCCTTGATAGGTTATTTTAAGATTAGCCAAAGCAGCTCCATCGTATTGATGGGCTTTTGAAGGTGGTTCTAATTTTGCAATATTGCTTAACTTAATATTTTCAATTTTAGTAGTTAACTGTTTCCAATCGTCTTTACTAAAAGCTTTGGAAATAGGTTTTGAGCTTCTGTTTTTTTGAAATGAAATAATAGTATCTGAAACAATAACTTGCTGAAAGATACCTCGAGAAGTTGCTGTATATTTAATAGTATATGAATTGTCTTGTTTTGCAATTAACAATACCGTTTTATCTTTAAATAAGGTAAGCACATTATTTTTTAGTGTAAACGAATTAACTTGAGATAAGGCATTAAACATTTTTTGTTCAATTGTATTTGCTTCTTCTCTGCACATCATTTTAGTCGATGCTATAGGGCCAAAAGTTATCTTGTTTCCATCGATTGTATAGGAGCCATTAAAACGATTACAACCAGAAAAACCAGAAACGCGATTTGTATTTACATCGAAATTTATTTCAGGAGTAATAGCCAAAGTATCATGTTCGCTTAATGTAGTTACTGAATAAATTCCAGATAATTGTTGAATCGTATTTTCTTGCATCGATGTAATAGCATTTGTGTTTCCACATGATTTTAATGAAAGCATGATAAGCAGTAATAAGTTAAATTTCATTTGTATTATATTATTTATTCTAAATATAATAATACAAAAAAGACGCCAAAGTTGGCGCCTTTTTATTTTTATGTAAGAAATTTTAGCTTCCTAATAAAGATTCTCTTTCACCACCTGTGGCAAATAATGCTCTCATTCTGTCTACTTGACCTTGAGAGAACATGTACATACAAGCATCGTTTACATAATCCATGTAGTTCATGTGCATATCGTTAGATCTGCAATGGTATGCAGAAGAAGGACAACCATAATTTTCTCGATCTGAACTTGGTGTATCTGCAACTAAATCGTCTTGTTTGCATCTACCATCTCCCCAAATATGACGCATGTTTAGGTAATGACCAACCTCATGAGTTGTAGTTCTTCCTAAACCAAATTCAGGATAAATACTTCCAGCAGTTCCTTCGTCTCCAAAATACGGACTAGCAATTACTACACCATCTGCTCCTGCAGGAGCTGTTCCTGGTAAATAAGCAAAACCTAATGTTCCGTTTCCAGTGAATAAGTTTACTACCCAGATATTTAAATGTGTTTCTGGACTGATAGCATCACGACCTCCAGAAGATTGGTATTTCATATCATTATTTATAGCCCAAGAAGACTTACTATTTTGAGTTTTTGTTACACCAGCTAACGTAAATTGAATATTTGCATTACCTAAAACATCTGCAAATCCAGACGACGCTACGTTGCCAATGTCTGAATTCGTATTAGAAAAATCGGCATTTAAAACATCTATTTGTGAATCAATTTGCGATTGATTTATATAATTAATATCATTTTGATAAATTATGTGAACATAAACAGGGATTGTGATGTCTCCTTCAAAAGGAGGGTCGCCTCCACCACCATTATTTCCACCACCATTACCATTTCCAACACCATCAGGTTTTTTGGCAGCAATTAGTTTTCTTGTATGATACTCGATATCATACATTTTTTTTTCTAAACCTGGATTTTGTTTAAGTTCTTTATTAAGTAATACCATTGTGTGACAAGATTTTGACTTTCCTTTTGTCAGTGCTGATCTTGAAGCTTCATCGACATCTGAATCTGTATAAACGTAAAAATCGCTCATATCAATTTCTTGTTCTTGAATACTTGTGCTTTCGTTGTTGTCGCACGCTGTAAATAATAAGGCTACAGCAGCCATACCTAAAAATACTTTTTTCATGTTTTTTGTGAGTTATTGAGTTAGTCTTGCCGAATATATAATTTTTTGTGAAAATATTAACAAATCATTAAAAAAGTTATTAAAATTTCGAGAAAATGTAATTAAAAACTTCTTTTTCTTAAAAGAATAAGGAGTAGCAGTTTTTAAGTTAAATGTATTAGGAGAGCATTATTTTTGCTTTCTTGACCCCTTCAATTAACAAATCGATTTCTTGTTTTGTGTTATAAAAGGAGAAAGAAGCACGAACAGTTCCAGGGATTTTAAAGAAATCCATAATAGGTTGTGCACAATGATGACCTGTTCTTACAGCGATTCCTAATTTATCGAGAATTGTACCAACATCGTAAGGATGAATGCCGTCTAAATTAAAGGAAATTACAGACGTTTTTTCAGGTGAGGTTCCGTATATTTTAAGACCTTCAATTTCTAGAAGTTTTTCTGTAGCATAATCAAGTAACTCTTTTTCGTAATTTGAAATAGCTTCAAATCCTATAGAATTCATATAATCTATAGCAGCTCCAAAAGCAATACCACCGCAAATATTAGGTGTTCCAGCTTCGAATTTATGAGGTAAATCTGCGTAGGTTGTTTTTTCGAAAGTGACTTCGGCAATCATTTCGCCACCACCTTGATATGGAGGAAGCTTGTTAAGCCATTCTTCTTTTCCGTATAACATGCCTACTCCTGTTGGACCGCACATTTTGTGAGCAGATGCCACATAAAAATCGACATCCAAGTCTTGGACATCAGGTTTTATATGTGGACATGCTTGAGCACCATCAATCAAAACGGCTGCGCCGACTTCGTGTGCTTTATCAATAATAGATTCAATAGGGTTAATGGTTCCGAGAGCATTCGAAATGTGATTTACAAAAACCAATTTCGTTTTATCTGATAGTAATTCATCATATTCAGAAATAACCAATTCACCATCTTGATTCATTGGTATTACCTTTAGTATTGCACCAGTTCTCTCACATAACATTTGCCAAGGTACTATATTGCTATGATGTTCTAAAGCCGAAACAATAACTTCATCATCTGTTTTTAAAAGTGTTGAAAAGCCATTAGCTATTAAATTAATACTATGCGTTGTTCCTGAAGTTAAAATAATTTCATGCGTATACTTCGCATTAAAATGATTTTGAATTTTTATCCTAGCTTGCTCGTATAAATTTGTCGCTTCTTGACTTAAAGAATGTACACCACGATGTATGTTTGCATTATAATTAGAATAATAATCTACAATAACATCGATAACTTGATTTGGTGTTTGAGATGTGGCTGCATTATCAAAATACACCAAAGGCTTGCCATTTACTTTTCGAGAAAGTATTGGGAAATCTTTGCGAATTTCGTCAACATTAAAACTCATAATAACAGACTACTTATTAAAGGTTAAAACCAATATTAACACCTAATTTATTAGCAATTAATTTTGTAATGCGTTGTTTTAACTCAGGGATTTTAACCGAACTTAACACGTTATTACTAAAAGCATACATTAGTAATGCTTTGGCTTCTTTTTCTGGAATACCTCTTGAACGTAAATAAAACATGGCGTTTTCATCTAACTGTCCGATGGTACATCCGTGTGAACATTTTACATCGTCAGCAAAAATCTCAAGTTGAGGTTTTGTATTAATAGTTGCTTTGTCGTTTACGAGAATATTGTTATTAGATTGAAAAGCATTCGTTTTTTGAGCATCTTTTTCAACAATAATTTTTCCGTTAAAAACACCAATAGCGTTATCGCTAAAAATGCCTTTATAATCTTGATGACTCTCACAATTTGGTTGAATGTGGTGAACCAATGTATTGTGATCTACATGTTGTTTGTCGCCAATAATTGTAACACCTTTTAACGTAGAATTTATTCTTTCTCCATGTTGGTAAAAGTTTAAATTATTACGTGTAAGTTTCCCTCCAAATGAAAACGTATGCACAGAACAATGACTTTCTCGTCCTTGTTTTACAAATGTATTATCGATTAAAGATGCATTTTTATTATCATTTTGTACTTTGTAATAATCGACTATTGCACGTTTTGATGCAAAAACTTCTGTGACACTATTTGTAAGAACAGGATTAGATGTTAAGCTTTGATGGCGTTCGATAATTTGAACATGGGAGTTCTCATCAACTACAATTAAATTTCTTGGCTGCAGCATTAATGCCGATTCATTTCCAGTAGAAAAATGAATTATTTGTATTGGTTTTTCAACCAACTTATTTTTTGGAATATGAATAAAAGCACCTTCATTTGAAAATGCAGTATTCAACGAATTCAAACTATCTTTAGGCGCAATCTTATTGAAGTAATTTTCAATAACCAGGCGATATTTTGGTTTAGAGATTGCTGCAGACATTAAACAAACATCCATTCCATCATGTGTGGTTTCTGAAAGATGTGATGAATATCTACCATCAATAAATACAATTTTATAAGTATCTATATCATAGATAAAGTACTTTTTAACATCACGATATTCTAGTGCATTTTCCTGTTTTGGGAAGACACTATAATCGTGCTTTAAAATGCTATTTAAAGATGTGTATTTCCATGCCTCTTCTTTTTTAGAGGGAAACCCTTTTTCTTCAAAAGTTTTTAATGCTTCACTTCTTATGTCGTGAACATAAGTATCTACATCGACTTGATTTTCGAATGCTAAAAAGGACGATACTAATTTTTCTTTTAAATCCATTTTTTATGAATAGGCCAAAATTTCTGGCTCATTAAATTTTAAATATTGATTTTCTTCTTTGTCATTTTTGATGTTACCTTTCTCTAAAAGTGATTTTACTTTAAGAGCAATCTCGTAAGCCAATAAAGGCGGAACAGCATTACCAATTTGTTGGTATTGGCTTAACCCTTTTTCCCAACTCATTTTAGTTCGCATGCCTTTGAAAATAAAACTGTCTGGAAACGATTGTAGTCTTGCACCTTCTCTCGCCGTAAAATTACGATGTAATTGTGGGTGAATAAAATTGCTTTGAAATGATGCAGCTATTGTTGGCGCAGGCTTATCGCCATGCAACCTCTGATTATTTTGACTAAATTTAATCGTTGATTTTTTTGTTGGATTACCTCGTTGTACTGCGCCATGAGTTTCCCAAACATCCAACAAACCTTTACCATTTTTAATTGCTTTAAAACGTTCTATAAGGCGTTTTGTATGACGCATTGCGATATGATTGAATACTTTAGAAGCATTTCTACGTATAAACTCTTGATATTTATTTTGAGGTAATATATTGTATTCTTGTACTTCAGTTCCTTCACAAGCTTTTATTATAGGTAAATCTGAAATAGCTTGATCTACTGTTATGGCTTCAGCATATTTTTTAACAGGAAATTCTGGGCTTATTTCTAAGTCGTTTCTAAAGCCAAGAACTATGACACGTTCCCTAGATTGTGGAACACCAAAATCTGAAGCTTTTAATACTTGGAAGTTAACTCTATATCCAAACTCGCCAGCATTTTCAAATTCGTTTACAATTTGCTTAATTACTTGCCCAGAATTCATTGACAATAACCCTTTTACATTTTCCATTACAAATGCTTTTGGATTGTACCAATTAATTGTTTTTACAAATTCAAAAAAGAGATTGTTTCTTGGATCTTCGGTGACTTTGTTACGTTTTTTATTAGCCAAACTAAAACCTTGACAAGGTGGTCCGCCAATAATAACATCGACATTTTTGGTAATATGATTTTGAAAATCTTCTTTTACAAAACCTGACAAATCGCCACAAATAAATGGTGTTTCAGGAAAATTAGCATTGAAAGTTTTTTCACAATTTTCATCAATATCAGATGCTAAAAGCGTGTTGAAACCTGCCCACTTAAAACCAAGTGACATGCCACCACAACCTGAAAATAAATCAATTGTATTTAAAACGTCTTTACTCATTTATTAAGCTTTCACTTCTTCTTTAATCCAATCGTAGCCTTTTTCTTCTAGCTCATGAGCTAATTCTTTTGTGCCTGATTTTACAATTTTACCATCATGTAAAACATGTACAAAATCAGGGACGATATGATCAAGTAAGCGTTGGTAATGTGTAATCACAATAACAGCGTTGTCCTTACTTTTAAGTTTATTTACACCATTTGCTACAATACGAAGTGCATCGATATCCAGGCCAGAATCAGTTTCATCAAGAATGGCAAGTTTAGGTTCTAACATGGCCATTTGAAAGATCTCGTTTCGTTTTTTCTCTCCACCAGAAAAACCTTCGTTTAATGAACGCGATAAAAATTTTCTATCTATTTCTAAAAGCTCTGATTTTTCTCTAATTAACTTCAGCATCTGATTTGCCGGCATATCTTCAAATCCCTGTGCTTTACGATTAGCATTAATGGCAGTTTTTATGAAATTTGTTACAGAAACACCGGGAATCTCTACGGGATATTGAAATGACATAAATACGCCTTTATGAGCTCTTTCTTCAGGAGATAATTCTTCAATATCTTCTCCTTCTAATAGAATTTTTCCTTTCTCAACTTCGTATTCTTCTTTGCCCGAAATAACAGAAGCTAATGTGCTCTTACCAGAACCGTTTGGCCCCATTATGGCATGAACTTCGCCAGCTTTTACTTCAAGATTAATACCCCTTAAAATGGTTTTGTCTTCAACACTTGCGTGTAAATTATCTATTTTTAACATGCTTTTAATTTCCTAGTTTTATAACGTTATTATCTTTTGCGTCTGGTTTATAAACGTTTAAAATTTCTTTAATTTCTACGCGAAAAGGCCAGCCTTCTTCATCTGCTGGTTTTGGTGTGATTTTCCCTCTAATTTCAACAGGAACCATATCTGTTGCTTCAACTTTGTGTGCTCTTACCTGATTATCTAATTCATGCATTTTTGCATCAATGACAACTGCATAAACTTCTGCATGCGTTTGTAAAACAGCAGCATCAGCATAATAAACAAAGTCACCTTTTAAAAGTGTTAAGCCATCATTCTGTTTCGAAGTTTTTCCGTCTTTAGATTCGATGGCATCTTCTTTAGATTCTGTTTTCTTATCGCTTTTACAAGCTAAAACGAATGTACTTATTAAAAAAATTAAGATTATATTTTTCATTTTTAAAATAACAAATGGATTATTGATTTAATATATTTTGTAATTTTTTAAAGTCTTCTACAGAGTGTTGGATGATAACTTCAGCATTTTTTTCTTTTGCAAAAGCTTCAAATTCATCCATACTTTGTAATGTTTTTTCTACATCATAATTAAAAGAAGGAACTCCTCTTGAAGTTCTATTTTTTTCAAAATGATATAAATCTCCTGCCAAAAGAATAGGTTTTTCTAATCCTAGATCTAGAAATAATACTTGATGACCAACAGTATGTCCTGGCATAGATTTAATAACTACTTTGCCATCACCGAAAACATCAAAATCACCATTAATTTTTTTGACATTAGTCAAATCTTTTATAGCATTATAAGTTCCAGGGTCTTTAATTTGTGCTGAATCATTTGTTATGTAATTGTACTCAATTTCTTGTACCAACCAAGTGGCGTCCTTAAAATAATTTGCATGACCGGTATGGTCGAAATGCGAATGAGATAAGCCAATGTATTTAAAATCTGATACTTTAAACCCTATAGAGTTTAGTTGGTTTTCTAAAGAGTCTTTTCTATGGATAGTAAACGTACCGCTTGGTTCTGTGATAGGCTCGTCTAAAACCAAATTTTCAGGTAATCCTGCATCCCAAATTAAATTTCCGTCAGGATGAGAAATCACATAATACGCATCAGCAAATAATTTTGATTGACCAGTATATGTTGTGTCTTGAGAGAAAGCTTCTAGTTTATTCACTAAAACAGAACCACCATCTAAAACAAATAATTTAACAGAAGGTATTATTTTTTCAATTTCCTTTTTTCCTGTGTTTTTACAGCTGATAATACTTATTGTAACTAATAATATAAATATTCTTTTCATTATTGATATTGTTATTTTATTGATTATCCAACCGAACCTTCTAAACTTATTTCTAATAATTTTTGTGCTTCGACAGCAAACTCCATTGGGAGCTTGTTTAATACTTCTTTACTAAAACCGTTTACGATTAAAGCAATTGCTTTTTCTGTATCAATTCCGCGTTGGTTACAATAGAAAATTTGGTCTTCACCAATTTTACTGGTTGTAGCTTCGTGCTCTATTTGAGCAGATTTATTTTTTGCTTCGATGTATGGAAATGTGTGAGCGCCACATTCGTTACCCATAAGTAAACTATCGCATTGAGAGAAATTACGCGCATTATCTGCACGCGAACTTATTTGTACCAAACCACGATATGAGTTTTGCGATTTTCCTGCTGAAATTCCTTTTGAAATGATTGTAGACTTCGTGTTTTTACCTAAATGAATCATTTTCGTACCAGTATCTGCTTGCTGATAATTATTGGTTACAGCGATTGAGTAAAATTCACCAACCGAGTTATCACCTTTTAAAATACAACTAGGATATTTCCATGTTACTGCACTACCTGTTTCTACTTGTGTCCATGAGATTTTTGCATTTTTCTCACATAAACCACGTTTTGTTACAAAGTTGAATACACCACCTTTTCCTTCAGCATTACCAGGATACCAGTTTTGAACTGTTGAGTACTTTATTTCGGCATTATCTAGCGCAATTAACTCGACAACTGCTGCATGTAATTGGTTTTCGTCACGACTAGGTGCTGTACAACCTTCAAGATAACTTACATAACTACCTTCGTCTGCGACAACTAATGTTCTTTCGAACTGACCTGTTCCTGCTTGATTTATTCTGAAATAGGTAGATAGTTCCATAGGGCAACGAACACCTTTTGGAATATAACAGAAACTACCATCACTAAATACAGCACTATTTAAAGCTGCATAGAAATTATCTTTTTGAGGAACGACAGTCCCTAAATATTTTTTTACAAGCTCTGGATGCTCTTTAATAGCTTCAGAAATACTCATAAAAATTATTCCTTTTTCCCCTAATGTTTTTTTGAAAGTTGTTGCGACTGAAACAGAATCGATTACAACATCCATTGCAACATTTGCTAATTTTTTTTGTTCGTCGATCGAAATTCCTAATTTTTCGAATGTCGCCAAAAGTTCTGGATCTACATCGTCTAAACTATCGTATTTAGGCTTGCTGTTAGGAGCAGAATAATATGAGATAGCTTGAAAATCTGGTTTTTGATAATGAACATTTGCCCATTCAGGCTCAATCATTTTTTTCCATACGCGAAAGGCTTCTAATCTCCAATCTGTCATCCATTGTGGTTCTTCTTTCTTTTTAGAAATTGCACGTACAATATCTTCATTTAAACCATTTGGGAATGTGTCAGATTCTATATCTGTATAAAAACCGTATTCGTATTCTTTGGTTTTTAATTCTTCTCGAAGATCATCTTCAGTATATTTCGACATAATTCTTTCTTGTATTTTTATAATGAAAACGATTCACCACAACCGCAAGTTCTATTGGCATTAGGGTTATTGAAAACGAAACCGGTTCCGTTTAAACCACCTGAATATTCGAGGGTTGTACCTATGAGATATAAAAAACTTTTTTTATCAACAATAATTTTTACACCATTGTCTTCAAACATTTTATCACCTTCTTGTTGTTCTTTATCAAATTTTAAGTCGTAAGATAAACCAGAGCAACCACCACTTTTAACACCTACACGTACATAGTCTGTAGTCGAATTATAACCATCGTCAGTCATTAATTCTACAACTTTCTTTTTAGCTGTTTCAGAAACTTTTATCATTTGTTATATAGATTTCGTCTAAATAGACAGCAAATATACAATATAAGTCCAGTAAAACTATATAACCTAACATTATATTAGCATATAGCATAATAGGTTTTTACTATTGATTTTGGAAGTCTGGATTGTTAATAAATGATGAATCTGTAAGCGAAAGCAAAAAGGCTTTTAAGTCTGTCTTATCTTCTGGAGAAAGATGAACACCACCATCAGTAACTTTTTTCATTAAAGGGTCTATTGTCGGTGAGTTTTGTAGACCTTCGCTGTAATGATTTATAACTTCATCTAAAGTTGCAAATCTTCCGTCATGCATATACGGTGCTGTAAAAGCAAGGTTTCTTAAAGAAGGTGTTTTAAATTTCCCATTATCTGCAGGATCGCCAGTTACTTTACCAAATCCGATATCAAAAAATTCAGAATCTAATCCATTATTATGAAAGATATTGTCTGTCCAAAGTGGGTTATTTGGGTTGCCATGACAATGAAAACAATCGCCTTTTGTTTCGTCCATAAAAACATTTAAACCGTTTAATTCTTGTGTTGTTAATGTTTCTTGTTGTAGTAAATGTTTGTCAAATCTTGAGTTTCCAGAAATTAGAGTTCTTTCAAACTGTGCGATTGCTTTTGTTACTAATGTAGAGTCGATTGTTGTGGTTCCAAAAGCTGCTTGAAACATCAAAAGGTAATCTGAATCTTGTTGTAATTTGGAAACTGCAATTTGCCATGTATTATGCATTTCTATTGGATTTGTAACAGGCTGAAATGCTTGATGTTCTAAACTAAAAATACGACCATCCCAAAAGAAACGTTCATCGAAATTCCAAGCTAAATTGAATAACGGCATAGAATTCCGATTACCTAGAAGACCATCAATTCCTTCACTAAATCTATCTGGGTCTGAAAACGCATTTTCTGGAGAATGACAATTTGCACATGCTTGTGTATTATCACCAGATAATATAGTGTCGAAAAACAATTTTTTCCCTAAAGCAATACCTTCAACCGTTTGTGGATTTGAGACAGGAATCACAGGCGCTAGAATACTTTGCTCAAAAAATTCAGGAATTTCTAATGGAGCAGGTGTTGGAGCAAAGATATATTCATTAACACCTTCATTTGAACAAGACGTACAATTAAAAGCAATAAAAACAATATATATTTTATACCAAACCTTCATTCTATTGTTGTGTAATACTCTCTAAACTGAATACGTTTTGACCATTATTATACATTAAAATTTGAGCGTTAAAATTTGGCATTAACATTGAATTTAGCATGTTTAAATCCCATTGAATAGGGTTCATGAACCATTCTGCAATGTTCATTTTAATATTAAAAGAAACATCATTGTTTATAGTTACACTACCTAGATCTACTTCAAAAAAAGTGTCTTCAAATTGTAAGTTTGACGGGTCTGAATTATTTACTGCTCTAATTGTATGATATTGATAGCCAACTTCTGTATCAGTATTATCAATAAATTTTCCTTCTAATTGCATGTAGTGATATCCACCACCAAGCATTGTTGGTACATTCCAGAGAGCTGTATTTAAATCTACATAAACTCCATCAGTATTATCAGTATTATTAAATCCGAAGGTAAAGGATACTTTCGAATAATCTCCAAAAGGAATTTTTGTTTCAGGCAAAAATATCATGTTTTTATTATTAGTTACATCAACTAAATTATAACCATTAATCTTAATAATTTCTCCGTCTGTTTTTTGAAAAGTAATATTTGAAATCAAATATCGAAGTTTTTCAAGACTCATTTCTTCTCCATTAGCATTGGTATATTGAATGGTATTAAAGTTAGAATTTGTTACTGATGTTTCATTCCAACTATGCGAAAAACTGAATGCAATATTTGCCTCATCAAGAGAATTTGTCCCAGAATCATCTGAATTTGAGCAGGCTGAAAATGTAATTATACTAATAATTAAAACAATCTTTTTCATTATTTTTTATTTGAATGTTATTAATAATAAATCAGTAAAACCTTTATTTTCTGGTATATCCTTATCCGAACTGTCAGAATCGCCAACCAAAACAACCGTATTGTTATCTAATTCTACAGCATCATAACCAAAATCTATTTCAGAACCACCAACAGTTTGTTGCCATTCGATTTCTGAATTGGCTTTTAATTTAATAACCCAAGTATCATTTTGGCCATTATTTTCTGTAAGGTCGCCATCTAAACTTCTCGAACTTCCTGAAATTAAAAAACCATTATCTTGTGTTTTAGAAATAGAGCGACCAACGTCAAAACTGGTTCCACCAAATGTTTTTTCAGAGATTAAGTCTCCAGATTCTGTTATTTTTATCAACCATAAATCTGCTGCACCATTATTTTGAGATACATCTTGATCGTTACTTCTAGTATCGCCAACTATAAGATAATTTCCATCTCCAGAATCAGTAATTGCATGAGCTTCATCAATTTCTGAACCTCCAAAGGATTTTTCCCAGACTAAATCACCAGAGTTTGAAATTTTAATTATCCAAAAATCGTAGGAGCCATTATTTGCAGTTATATCGACATCGTCACTATCAGAACCTCCAACAATAATAAATCCTTTATCTTCAGTTTCTATTGCATCGTGAGGCGTGTCAGTAAAAGTACCACCAAAGTATCTGCTCCAAAGTTTATTGCCATTAACGTCTAGCTTGATAACCCAATAATCGCCACCAGCATGTTTAGTGCTTAAGGATCTACTATTACCTTCACCACTAGAAGATGTAACATCTAAAGTGCCTGTTAGCAGGTAACCATTATCGCTAGATTGTAAAATAGAGAACCCGGAGTCAATACCAGAAAATCCAAACGATTTTTCCCAAGAAATATTTCCTGAAATATCTAACTTGACCATCCAAAAATCTTGAGAACCTGCATTTTCAGTTACGTCTATATCTGAACTTGTAGAGTACCCAATAAGTGCAAATCCGCCATCTGAGGTTTGAATAATTTGTTTCCCTCTATCGTCGTTAGTTCCTCCATAAGTTTTATTCCATTGTAAATTACTCTCGAAATCAAATTTTAAAACCCAATAATCAAAACTGTCATTTGTTTTTCCAGTAACATCACCATTAATACTTTGGGCAAACCCTAATACCGCATAACCTCCATCTACTGAATTAATGATGGAGCTGGCACCTTCGTTTTTTGTGCCTCCATAAGTTTTAATAAGTTTGGCTTCACCTGCTATAGGTGGTATTGAAGGAGCATTGTCTGATGTACAATTGAAAAGCAATATAACCGAAAACAGCATGATGTATGCTTTACAACTCATAAGGAACATTTAGAATGAGCTTTTTCGAATAATAAATAGCCCTCGATTAATATCGCTTACTATTATATTTCCACTCGGGAAATAAGGATACAAGCTCCAAGCTCCATTAAAACTAGTATTATTGTTTTCAGGATGTGTGTCGAAAAACCCTGTTTCGGTCATTGTACTATCAGATATCCCAGAGATATCTATAACACGCATACCTGCGGTATAACTTGCTTGATAATAATTATTTCCTTTTACATATCCGTTGTGGTCAATTGCAGATGACTGTCCAAAATAATCCATTTTAAATAACGGGTTATCTAAATCTGAAAAGTCAAAAACAATTGTTCGGGTGTTGTTTCCAAACCCTAATTCATCAGTTTCATCACCAAGAATAAAATACTTTAGATCTTCGGTAAACCAGCCTTGATGAACATACCCTATATTATCGTAGCCTATTGTTGAAATGGTGATAGGATTATTTTTATCAGTAATATCTGCAATAACAACTTCATTTTCATTGCTACCAATTAGAATTTCTCTACCAGCATAATCAGAATCTGGACCACTGTAGCTTACAACTTGGGCATCGTGTGAATATCCCAAAAGGCCACCTTCATCTGTTGGGGTTAATGGATTTTGAATATTAATAAACAAAGGGCCACCAGCATAAGTTCCGTTTCTGCTAGTTCCAACTGCATATGCATATCCAGAATTTTCATTTATGACAATATTATGTGCACTACCAAAACCGGTATATCTCATGTCTGATACAAAGTCAACAGGTGGATTAGTCACATTTCTCAATTTTGTGAGATCAAAAATTTGCATTCCATGTGCACCAACATTATCAGCTACAATAAATGCGTAATTATTGTATACCTTCACATCTCTCCAAAAGCTTGTTGTTGTTGCGGTATTTAAACGACCTAAAAATATTGGGTTTGTCGGGTCTGTTACATCAACAAAAGCGGTACTATTTGTCATAGCTACGAGAGCATACTCATTGCCTGTAGTTGGATCTGTCCAGCCCCAAATGTCACTACCTTCAGGGTTTCCTTGATTGTTGGCAAGTACAGAAACAGGGATATGCCCCATTAAATCATAATCATCGCATGGATAAAGGCCAGCATTGCCATTTTCACAACGAAATAAAGGAGTCAATTCTGGATTATCTTGACAAGCATCACCAGTACCATCATTATCGGTATCTGTTTGACTTGGGTTTGGTATTAATGGGCAATTATCTGTTTCGTCAGAAATACCGTCGTTATCTGCATCGTTATCACATTCATTGCCAATTCCATCATTGTCGTCATCTGTTTGACTTGGATTTGAAACTGATGAACAATTATCGATATTATCGGGGACACCATCTAAATCGGTATCTATAATTATAATTGGGTCAACAGACTCGTTATCACAACTTTGTAGTGAAAGTAAAATAAAACTTCCAAATAATAAGATATGAAACAGTTTTAAGCTGAACTTTAGGTTTTTCATTTTTAGCAATTTTTAAATTTGTATTTGGGATAATTGAGCTAAACTTTATATCATATATAAAAACGAATTCTATACATACATATTGTTGATTTAATTCTCAACGTATTCAAATAACAATTTGTTTTTCTTTAGTGACAAAATTAAATGAATATTTTTTAATCAGACATTTTTTATTGTTAATATGTTAAAAGTTAGCAGTATTAATAGGTAAAATATTAATAAGCTTCTTATTTTTGCAGGATGATAGAGGATAAAAATCAACAGAGAACAGATTTAAGTAATTTAGGTGAATTTGCACTTATTGAACATTTGACTAAAGAGTTTAAAATAAAGCAGAAGTCAACTATTAGAGGTATTGGCGATGATGCGGCTGTTTTAAATTTTAATAATAAAAAAATAGTTGTTACTACAGATTTATTGATAGAAAATGTTCATTTTGATTTAAGCTATATGCCTTTAAAACATTTAGGGTATAAGGCAATAATTGTTAATCTTTCAGATATCTACGCAATGAATGCTACTGCGACACAAGTAACCGTGTCTATTGCTGTTTCTAATAGATTTCCTCTTGAAGCACTTGAAGAATTATATGCTGGCATAGAAACAGCTGCAAATATTTATAATGTTGATGTTGTTGGAGGAGATACAACATCTTCGACTACCGGTTTGTTGATTTCGGTTACTGCAATTGGTGAAGTTAGTGATAACAATGAGGTTTATAGAAACGGTGCTAGACCTAACGACTTGTTAGTTGTTACTGGAGATTTAGGAGCTGCGTATATGGGTTTGCAAGTATTAGAACGTGAAAAAGAAGTATTCAAAGTAAACCCAAATAATCAACCAGATTTAGACCAATATACGTACATCATTGAACGCCAATTAAAACCAGAAGCTCGAAAAGATATCGTAAAATTATTGAGTGATTTAGAGGTGAAGCCAACATCTATGATAGACATTAGTGATGGCTTGTCTTCAGAAATTATTCATTTGTGTAAACAAAGTGACATAGGATGTGATTTGTATGAAGAGAAAATTCCGCTAGACCCAGAAGTAATTTCAACATGTGAAGAGTTTAATGTAGATAGTACCACAATAGCTTTAAGTGGAGGAGAAGATTACGAATTATTAATGACAGTGTCTCAAGATAATTATCCTAAAATAAAAGCAAATCCAAACTTTACTGTTATTGGCTATATGAAAGAAAAAGCCAATGGAATACAATTAGTAACTAGAGCAGATACTAAAATACCACTTAAGGCTCAAGGTTGGAATAGTTTTAATGATTAAGCTGAAATCTGCAAGCCGTTGCTTGAAAAAACAGCTCGTTGATTAAATGCTTTTTGACTTAATCGAATCATTCTACGATTATGAATATTCTCTAAAATAGAGTTTATTTCCTTAAATTTTGGAGTTAATTCTGTTAGGTAACCATTACCATTTGTAGTTAATTCTTTTTTACAGTTTTTACATGTATATTCTTTAACATGGCTGGTTACTTTTTTAGATACTTTGTAATTGTGACCAAATACATTGCAGTACAATGTTGGAATTAATGCGTTTTTTGATCTAGCTTTTTTCATGGTTGTTTGTTTGAGACTGTATAAACATAGAAATTAAATTCAGATATCAGTTAAAAAGCAACAAAAATTCGATGAAATGCATCTAATTACGTAGGAATTAACTTTCAAAACATCATTTTTTACAACCTTTTACTCATTTGTTATTGATTTATTTTACGCTATCTTAGACATTATTATAACTAACGAATGAATAAAACGAAACAAACATTCATTTTCGGTTTTGCTATTTTTGCCGCTTTTTTTGGGGCAGGGAATTTAATTTTGCCTCCTTTATTAGGGTTTAGATCCGGACCAGATTGGTGGCTAGTTGCATTTGGTTTTATAATTTCTGCAACCATCATTCCTCTATTGGCATTGTTTGGACATGCAAAATTACAAGGTACTATGTTAAATTTTGGAAATAAGGTGTCTCCATTATTTAGCCTTATATTTTGCTTATGTATCTATGTAATTACTATAGCATTACCTTGTCCAAGAACTGCTGCAGTTACTCATGAAATGGCCATACTACCTTATTTTGGAGTAAGTTCTCTGGTTACAAGCACAGTTTATTTTGTACTAGCTTTTGTATTTGTAATGAATAGAAATAATGTGTTAGACATTTTAGGAAAATATTTAACACCAATAATAGTAGTAATTCTAATTGTCATTATTTTGATTGGTATTTTTTCTCCATCAACTGGCACGAATCCATCTATTTTAGAAACTCCTCCAATAGTGAGTGGTTTATTAGAAGGTTACCAAACATATGATGCTATGGCAGGTTTACTTACTGGCGGTATCCTTGTAATTTCAGTCAAAAAATTTAATAAGGAAATGTCTTTTAAAGAAATGAAAAGCATGATTGCCCGATCTGGTTTAATTGCTATGTCAGGTTTATTTATTATTTATATGGGCCTTATATTTATAGGATCCACATTTAATGCACAATTTCCAGAAGATATTTCGAGATCCCAATTACTTTTTGAACTGTCTAATAGAACATTAGGAAATATAGGTGGAACATTTTTGAGTGTATTAGTTGCACTTGCATGTTTTACAACCGCTGTTGGAATTATAGTTGGCACAGCCGATTTCTTTCAAGGTCTTTTTAAAAATTCTAAAAGAGCCTATTTGATAACAGCAATTATAAGTTGCTTTATTGGTATTGGAGTAGGACAAATGGATGTTTCAAATATAATTGAGGTTGCATTTCCAGCACTAATGTTTATTTATCCTTTAGCTATTGTTCTGATTATATTGAATATACTACCCGAGAAATATGCTTCAAAACAGGTTTTTAGAGCTGTCGTTTTAGCGGCATTTATTTTTAGTATTCCAGATTTTATGAGTTTTCTAATTCCTGCCGAAAAATTAGAGAGCATTACTAGTATTATTCCTTTTTCGAAATTTAAATTGGGTTGGGTTTTGCCAGCACTTCTTGCTTTTATAATTGTGAATATTATAACTGCTAAAAATAAAGAACCAATTAAAAACTAAATAAGATATTTCATTTAACTTTAAATTGGTTTGGTAACTAGTAAAACAAATTGTGTTGGTATTATTAATTGTTCAATCTAATTCATCATATTCTCAATTTCATCAATTTCAATTGGGATGTTTTTCATGAGATTTAACGGTTCGCCAGTTTCTTGAATCACAACATCATCTTCTAAACGAATACCAAAACTTTCGTCTGGAATATAAATTCCAGGCTCAACAGTAAATACCATATTGGCTTGCATAGGCTCTGTTAAAATACCATAGTCATGAGTATCTAATCCCATGTGGTGAGACGTTCCATGCATAAAATATTTTTTATAGGCTGGCCAATCAGGGTTTTCGTTTTGTATATCTGCTTTATCAATTAGTTTTAAACCTAATAACTCCGAAGTCATGAGTTTACCAACTTCTTCATGAAAGTTAGCCCAATCTGCTCCAGGAATCAGCATTTTTGTTGCTTCATTTTTCACTCTTAAAACTGCATTATAAACTGCTTTTTGTCTATCTGTAAATTTTCCTGAAACTGGAATGGTTCGAGTCATATCACTGGAGTAATTGGCATATTCTGCACCTACGTCTAGCAAGATTAAATCACCTGCTTTACATTGCTGGTTATTTTCTATATAATGAAGCACGTTGGCGTTATTGCCAGATGCAACAATTGGTGTATACGCAAACCCTTTAGAGCGATTACGTAAGAATTCATGCATAAACTCCGCTTCTAGTTCATACTCCCAAACTCCAGGTTTTGTAAAACCTAAAATGCGTTTAAAACCTTTTTCAGTAATGTTACACGCCTGCTGTATTAAATCAATTTCAATTTGGTTTTTTATAGATCTTAAGCGTTGTAAAATAGGATTACTCTTTGCGACATTGTGTGCTGGATATTTATCTTTTAACCATTTAGTGAAACGATCTTCACGCGTTTCTGTTTCTGTACTTGCTCGATAATGTTCGTTGGTATTTATATAAAGAGTTTCACATTGCGTCATGAGTTCGAACATAATTTTCTCCATATCCTGTAACCAATAAACAGTTTTTATGCCTGAAGTTATAAAGGCTTTGTTTTTAGTAAGTTTTTCTCCTTCCCAAACAGCAATATGGTCGTTAGTTTCTTTTAAAAATAAAATTTCACGGTGCTTTTCTTTTGGGCAATCTGGAAACAAAACCAAAATACTTTCCTCTTGATCTACACCACTTAAATAAAAAATATCACGATGCTGTTCGAAAGGCATCGTACTATCTGCGCTAATAGGGTAAATGTCGTTAGAGTTAAAAACAGCCAAACTATTTGACTTCATTTTAGCTGCAAAATTATTGCGATTTTTAATAAAAAGATTATTGTCTATTAAATGGTATTTCATGATTGATAATTTTATCAAAAATACATAATAACTTTTTGGAATAAAAAAAGCGACCATATTAGTGATCGCTTTTAAAAAATGTATTTTAAAATTTACTTGGACATGGCTTTTTTAATCATGCCAATAGCGACAAGTACAACACCGCCTCCTCCAGCGATACTGCCTACAATACCACCAAGATCCATGGAGCTATCACCATCACCAATACCTAACATATCGAGTATACTAACACCTAGTCTGCCACCTAGAATTCCGATTACTGAATTCCAAAGTGTTCTCATCGATGCATTTTTTATCAGAGAGTCTGTTATGTTGCCACCAACTGCGCCACTGACGAGCTGAATAATTAAAGGCAAATACTCTGTCCATTTTGTTTAGATTTAATTAGTTAATATGCAGTTAGTTAACTAAAATTTTAAATTTTTTAAGGAACCTAGGCTTAAATTTTAATACAACCAAAGTTCAATTTGGTTGTATTAAGGATTTAAAATTCAAATAATTAAAAATCATTCTAAATATAAATTTAGACACATAACTTTTTGCCTATATCTTAATTCAGCCGTACTTTTGTAGGTACATTAACTAACTTCATAAAATAATGAGCGGATTTTTTAAATCTTCGATTGGGAGAAAAGTTGCCATGGCACTTTCTGCACTCTTCCTTATGGTTTTCTTATTACAACATTTTGCCATTAATATTTTATCGGTTTTTAGCCCAGAAACTTTTAACGAGGTCTCACATTTTATGGGAACAAACCCTTTAATTCAATATGTAATACAACCTATTTTGATATTTGGTGTGGTATTTCATTTTATAATGGGATTCGTTTTAGAACTAAAAAACAAAAAAGCTGTTGGTGTGTCTTATGCCAAAAATAATGGTGCAGCAAATTCTACTTGGATGAGTAGAAACATGATTTATTCAGGATTAGCAATTCTTGCATTTGTTGTTTTGCATTTTATAGATTTTTGGTTTCCAGAGATAAACACCAAGTTTATTCAAGGCAATTGGTCAGGATTGCATGAAGGCGTAGATGGCTACAGATATTTTCATGAATTAGAACACAAGTTTGAAAGTCATATTAGAACCATTACTTACGTTATCGCATTTATCTTTTTAATGCTACATTTATTACATGGTTTTAAATCGGCTTTTCAATCTATGGGAATCCCTTCCATTCGTAAAAAAACATATGAAACCATTGGAAAAATTTATGCAATTGTGATTCCTTTAGGGTTCATTTTTATTGCAATTTATCATCATCTTAAACACGTTTTATAATAATGGCAAGTTTAGATTCTAAAGTACCAAAAGGTCCAATTAAAGATAAATGGACAGATTATAAAAACCATATCGATTTAGTAAACCCAGCCAACAAACGCAATATAGATATTATTGTGGTTGGAACAGGTTTAGCTGGAGGTTCAGCTGCTGCAACATTAGCAGAATTAGGCTATAACGTAAAGGCATTTGCATATCAAGATTCGCCTCGTCGTGCACACTCAATCGCCGCTCAAGGCGGAATTAATGCTGCAAAAAATTATCAAGGTGATGGCGATTCTAATTACAGATTGTTTTACGATACTGTAAAAGGAGGCGATTATCGTTCGCGTGAAGCAAACGTGTATCGTTTAGCAGAAGTATCAGCAAATATTATTGATCAATGTGTAGCTCAAGGAGTACCTTTTGCACGTGATTATGGTGGATTGCTTGATAATCGCTCGTTTGGTGGTGTTCTTGTTTCTAGAACTTTTTATGCTAAAGGGCAAACAGGACAGCAACTTTTATTAGGAGCTTATTCTGCAATGAATAGACAAATTGCTCGGGGTAAAATTGAAATGTACAATCGTCACGAAATGCTTGATGTTGTAAAAGTAGACGGAAAAGCCAGAGGAATCATTACTCGAAATTTAATAACAGGCGATATCGAACGACATTCGGCACATGCTGTTGTCATTGCTTCAGGTGGTTACGGGAATGTCTATTTCCTTTCAACTAATGCGATGGGAAGTAATGCTACTGCCGCTTGGAAAATCCATAAGAAAGGAGCGTTTTTCGCTAACCCTTGTTACACACAAATTCATCCAACCTGTATTCCAAGATCAGGAGATTATCAGTCTAAATTAACGTTGATGTCTGAATCACTTCGTAACGATGGACGAATTTGGGTTCCTAAAAGCATGGACGATGTCATGGCAATTCGAGAAGGTAGAAAAAAACCAACCGATTTATCAGAAGAAGAGCGTGATTATTATTTAGAACGTCGTTATCCAGCTTTTGGAAACCTCGTTCCTCGTGATGTTGCTTCCAGAGCAGCAAAAGAACGTTGCGATGCTGGTTATGGCGTAAATGCAACGGGTGAAGCTGTGTATTTAGATTTTAAATCGGCTATTAGTCGTTACGGAAATGAACAAGCTAAAATTCATGGAATTGCGAATCCTTCCGAAGATAAAATATACGAATTGGGTCAGGCCGTTGTAGAGGAAAAGTATGGCAATTTGTTTCAGATGTATGAAAAAATTGTTGATCAAAATCCATACAAAACACCAATGATGATTTATCCTGCAACTCATTATACCATGGGAGGCGTTTGGGTAGATTATAATTTAATGACAACTGTAGATGGTTTGTATTGTATTGGTGAAGCAAATTTCTCTGATCATGGAGCAAACAGACTAGGAGCTTCAGCTTTAATGCAAGGTTTAGCAGATGGGTATTTTGTGTTGCCTTATACTATTGGTGATTATTTATCTAATGATATTAGAACAGGAAAAATTTCGACAGATACTAAAGAATTTGAAGCTGCTGAAAAAGATGTAAAAGACCGTTTAGATTTCTTTATTAATAATGAAGGAATCCATTCAGTAGATTATTACCACAAAAAATTAGGAAAAATAATGTGGGATAAGGTAGGTATGGCAAGAAATGAAAAGCACTTAAAAGAAGCTATTACCGAAATAAAAGAAATTCGCGAAGATTTCTGGAAAAATGTAAAAGTTCCTGGTAGCCAAAACGAATTTAATCAAGAATTAGAAAAAGCAGGTCGTGTAGCAGACTTCTTAGAGTTAGGAGAACTGTTTGCTAAAGATGCTTTAGAACGTAATGAGTCTTGTGGAGGGCATTTTAGAGAAGAATCAGCAGAAACAGACGGGCCTCAAAAAGGAGAAGCAAAACGAAATGATAAAGATTACGCATTTGTTTCGGCTTGGGAATATAAAGGTGAACCAGCAGATGCTGTATTACATAAAGAAGAATTAGAATTTAAGGATATAGAATTAAAACAACGTTCATATAAATAAGATAGATTATGAATTTGACATTAAAAATTTGGCGACAAAAAGACTCGAAAACCAAGGGAAAAATGGTCGATTATAAAGTGACTGATATTTCAGAACACATGTCTTTTTTAGAAATGATGGACGTTTTAAATGAGCAGTTGGTAAATTCTGGAGAAGAACCTGTTGCTTTCGATCACGATTGTCGTGAAGGAATTTGTGGTATGTGTTCATTATATATTAATGGTGAAGCTCATGGACCAGATAGAGGAGTTACGACTTGCCAATTACATATGCGAATGTTTAAAGATGGCGACAATATAACTATTGAGCCTTTTAGGGCAGCAGCATTTCCTGTAATTAAGGATTTGGTGGTTGACAGAATGTCTTTTGAGCGTATACAACAAGCTGGAGGTTTTATTTCGGTAAATACCTCTGGAAATACACAAGATGCAAATGCGATTCCTATTTCAAAACATGCAGCAGACGAAGCTATGGATGCCGCAACATGTATTGGTTGTGGTGCATGTGTAGCAACATGTAAAAACTCAAGTGCTATGTTGTTTGTTGGCGCAAAAGTGAGTCAATATGCTTTGTTGCCACAAGGACAAGTAGAAGCAGCTGATCGTGTATTAAATATGGTTCATCAAATGGATTTAGAAGGTTTTGGAAACTGTACAAACACAGGAGCATGTGAGATCGAATGCCCTAAAGGAATATCTTTAGATAATATTGCAAGAATGAATCGTGAGTTAATGAAAGCTAGTGTAAAATAACACACCTGACTAAGTATATATTAAAAAAATCTCAAGTCTTTACTTGGGTTTTTTTGTTTCTTTACAATTCTTAAATTAATAAATGAAAGAACCAATTACTTTTTATAAATCTCAACTAGATAATTATACTATAAAAGCCAAGCAATTAAAAAAAAACTTATTAGCAATAAGCATTTATAGATTGCTCGTTTTTTCTGTTACTACCTTTTGTATTTATTACTTTTTTAGCCAATGGCAAATAGCTGTTATTATTTTGGTTATTGGCATTGCAATATTTCTATATCTTATATCAATGCATACAAATGTTGAAGAAAAGAAAGATTTAGTTAATGCCCTTATTAAAATTAATAAAGATGAAATTGAAATTGCTTCTGGAAATTTTTATAATCGAAACCAAGGATTACAATTTCAAAAACCCAACCATTTCTATAGTTTAGATATCGATTTATTTGGACGCGGTTCTTTTTTTCAATTTATAAACAGAACAACAATTAATGAAGGTACACAAACATTGGCGTTTGAGCTTACCTCTAATAATATAGACAACATTGTTAAGCGGCAAAACGCGATTAAAGAATTATCAGAAAAATCTAAATGGCGTCAGCATTATACTGCAACTGCAAGTCTTGTAAATGTAGAAACACCGGCGAAATCTATTATTCAGTGGCTAAAAACTCATGAATCGTTTTTAAAACCTATTTTTAAATGGATTCCTATAGCTTTTGGTGTAACTTCTGGTTTATTATTTGTGTTATTCCTTTTAAATCAATTAGATATTGTCTTTATAGGTTATTGGTTATTACTTGGTTTAGCCATTACTGGCATTTACCTTAAAAAAATCAATGAGTTATCTATAAATTGTGATAAAGTTAAAGACACATTTAGGCAATACGCAACGTTATTATACGAAATAGAAAACGAAACATTTACATCTCAATTACTTCAAGAAAAACAAAAACAAATACACTCAGAACATAAAAAAGCTTCACAAATTTTTAAAGAGCTTTCAAAATTTTTGTCTGCGCTAGACAATCGAAATAATTTGATTTCAGCTATTTTCGGAAACGGACTTTTTCTATGGGATATTATACAAAGTTATAAAGTTGAACAATGGATTAGTATGTATGCTCATAAAGTTGAAGATTGGTTTGAAGTTGTTTCGTTTTTTGACGCATATAATTCATTAGGAAATTATGCCTTCAATCAACCAGAATATGTTTATCCAGAAATAATACATCAAGGCGAAGTAACAATTAATGCAGAAAATTTAGGACACCCTTTATTAGATAAAACAAAACGTATAGATAGCGATTTGTTAATTAATAACGAGCAGTTTTTTATTGTTACAGGTGCAAATATGGCCGGGAAAAGTACTTTTTTAAGAACCGTGTCTTTACATATTGTCATGGCAAATGTTGGTTTACCAGTTTGTGCTAAATCTAGTAGTTATTCGCCGGTAAAACTAATTACAAGTATGCGTACCAATGATTCACTAACAGATGATAGTTCGTATTTCTTCTCAGAACTAACCAGACTTAAGTTTATCGTAGATCGAATTGCTAAAGAGCCTTATTTTATCGTGTTAGACGAAATTTTAAAAGGAACAAACAGCACAGATAAAGCGATAGGTTCGCGTAAGTTCGTTGAAAAACTTGTTGGTTCTAATGCAACAGGAATTATAGCAACACACGATTTAAGCTTATGTGAAATCGAAAAGGAATTAGAAGAAGTCCAGAACTACTATTTTGATGCACAAATCACTAATGACGAACTCTTATTTGATTATAACTTAAAAAAAGGTATTTGTCAAAACATGAATGCTAGTTTTTTATTAAAAAAAATGAAGATTATTTAGTTCATTTTATCACAATCTTGTCTATCACCATTTTTTGTTTAGCTTTGCGAATCAAATATTTGAAAGATATTAATTAATAGCATGAGATATATTTTTTCAATAATCTGTTTGTTGGTGCAATTTTCTTGTTTATCACAAACTGAAATTAATAAGAAAACTAATAGTCAAATAGTACAGTTTGATGAGGTTTTATTGTTGCAAAACATTAAAACATTATCGTCAGATAGTTTTGAAGGACGGCGTACAGGAACTAGAGGAGCTCTAAAAGCCAAGAAGTATATTATAAATCAATTTAAGACATTAAATGTAGAACCATTTAGTGAAAGTTTCGAGCAATCTTTTTCTTGTACTTATAAAGGAAAAAGCTACAAAGGCGTAAACATCTTAGGTCTTATAAGAGGAACAGAATTCCAAGAAAGCTACATTGTAATTAGTGCACATTACGATCATGAAGGCATTAAATACGGGAAAATTTACAATGGCTCAGACGATAATGCTTCTGGTATAAGCGCATTGTTTAGTCTTGCCGAATACTTTAAAAATAATCCACCAAAACATTCGGTGATTTTAGCAGCTTTTGATGGCGAAGAACTAGGTTTAAAAGGTTCTAAATATTATGTAGATAATCCTATCATTCCGATAAAAAATATCATGATAAATTTTAATTTCGATATGATTAGCAGAAGCGAGAAGAATGAATTATTTGCAGTAGGGACAAGCTATTCTGACATATTAAAAGATGTTATTCTAAATACAAATTATTCAACTAAAATCAAATTACTTACAGGTCATGATAATCGTCAAGAATGGGAAAGTGATTGGACTAATTCTTCAGACCATGCCTCATTTCATAAAAAGGGAATTCCATTTTTATACTTTGGTGTAGCCGATCATGAAGACTACCATAAACCTACAGACGATTATGGAAATATTCAGCCAGAATTCTATATAGAGGCTGTAAAAACTATTATCTCTGTTTTCGAAAAAGTTGATGACTTACAGATAAAAAGATAAATTATCGATTTTCTTTATATGTTATTTTAATCATTTTGTTTAGAAGTGATTATCTTTAGCATATGAATCATAATTCAAAGCTTCCCAACGTTCAAGTTTCAATTTTTGCAAAGATGACAGCTTTAGCTAATAAACATCATGCAATTAATTTGTCACAAGGATTTCCAAATTTTAAAAGCGACCAAAAACTTGTTAATCTAGTCGAAAAAGCCATGAAATCTGGTTTTAATCAATATGCGCCAATGCCAGGAATTTTAGAGCTAAGAGAAGCTATCGCAAACAAACTTTATTTACTTTACAATGCTGCATATAATCCTGATACAGAAATAACGATTACTTCTGGTGCAACACAAGCTATTTATTCTATTATTTCTGCTTTTATTAAACCTAATGATGAGGTTATTATTTTTAAGCCAGCATACGATTGTTACGAGCCAACGGTTCAAATAAATGGTGGAATCCCAATTACTATTCAGTTAAAAGGTCCTGATTATATAGTTAATTGGAAAGAGGTAAAACAGAAAGTTAATAGTAATACAAAAATGATTGTTATTAACACACCTCATAACCCAAGTGCGACTATTTTTTCTGAAAATGATATGTTACAACTTCAAGAAATAACGAATGATACTAATATTATTGTTTTAAGTGACGAGGTTTATGAGCACCTTATTTTTGATGACGAAAAGCACCATAGTATTTGCTTGTTTTCAGAGTTAAAATCAAGAAGTTTTTTGGTAGCCTCTTTTGGTAAAACGTTTCATAATACTGGTTGGAAAATGGGATATTGCTGTGCGCCAAAAACGTTAATGGATGAGTTTAGAAAAGCCCATCAATTTACTGTATTTTCTGTAAATCATCCTATACAAATAGCACTGGCCGAGTATTTACAAGAACCAATTCACTATCAAGAATTATCAGGATTTTTTCAAAGAAAACGTGACTTATTTTGTGATTTAATTAAAGGTTCAAGGTTTAAAATAATAAAATCAAAAGGCACCTATTTTCAATTGTTAGATTATTCTGAAATATCTTCTGAAAGTGATGTTGATTTTGCTGAAAAATTAACAATTAATAACGGTTTAGCATCGATACCATTATCGGTTTTTAATGACAATAATTTAGATAATCATATATTGCGATTTTGCTTTGCTAAAACGGAAGATACACTAAAAAATGCAGCCGAAATTTTAAATAAAATTTGATACTTTAGAAACATGCAAGACGAATTAAAAATAGCATTAGTTCAATCAGATTTGATTTGGGAAGGTAGAGAGCAAAACAGAAAAAATTTCAAAGAAAAGATTGAAAGCATTTCCGAAAATATAGATTTAATTATTCTTCCAGAAATGTTTACTACAGCCTTCACAATGAATGCAAAAGATAACGCTGAAACCATGCAAGGAAAAACGGTTGTTTGGATGCAAACCATTGCAAAAAACCAAAAAGTAGCCATTGTAGGAAGTATTATTATTGAAGAAGAGAATAATTATTTTAATAGATTGCTTTTTGTTCACCCAGAAGGAAAGATTGAATACTATAATAAACGTCACACTTTTGGATATGCAGGCGAAGACAAAGTCTTTACACATGGGCATAAAAAGTTGCTTATAGATTATAGAGGTTGGAAACTTTTCCCGTTGGTTTGTTATGATTTGCGTTTTCCTGTTTGGGCAAGAAATGTAGATGGTTACGATGCTTTAATTTATGTAGCCAATTGGCCTAAACCAAGAGTTAATGCTTGGGATGCATTACTTAAAGCTCGTGCCATCGAAAATATGAGTTATTGTATAGGAGTAAACAGAATAGGAGTAGATAACCAAGAAAATGAATATGTAGGGCATTCAGCAGTTTATGATGTACTAGGAAATATTCTTACAACAATTAGACCCAATATTGAACAAATAGAAATTGTGACCTTGCAAAAAAGACATATCAAATACCATAGAAATAAACTTGGGTTTTTAAACGATCGAGATGCGTTTAATTTTGATTAAGACTCAAGGTTTCAATATTATCCCAACCTGCTCTAACTTCTTCAATCACAAAATGACTTACACCTTCTGGTTGAACCTTCTTTAAATAATTTCCAGAATCATATTTTTGATTTCCGTTAGTATCAAAAATCACTCTCAAAAAATAAGTGCTTGGTACTAAATTTGTAAAATCAATAGGTTTAGATTCGGTTGCAGTTTTCTCCGCTTTAACAACACCTTTATCATCTGTTAATTGAACAATTACTGGGTATTTAGCATTTTGTAAAATAACGCGAACATTGCCAAAATCTGTTAAAGCTTTTGTACGAGCAGAAAAATTTAAAGTATCATTTGTAGTTTCAAAAAAGTCTGTAAATGTATTTGGTAATAATTGTATTTTGTAATTGTTACTTTCAGTTTTATCAAAGTCTAAAGCTAGTGTGTTCCTGATTGTATCAAACGACGATTTAAAACCGATATTTAATGAATCCTTATCTATAATAGAAATTTTAGTTTCATCAATGTTTACGATAGGTGTGGTTGCAGAGATTTCAAAAAGTGCCTCATAATCAATATTCCCACCTGTTATAGCTTTTACAAATAATGTATCTTTTTCTTTTGGTCTTATTTTTACAGTAAAATCTTTTTCGAAATCACCTTTAGTAACTTTAAAAATTAAAGAATCTACTTCCATTTTTGGTTTGTACCAATAGTGTAATGTATCAGTTAGTTCGTCTTTAGTAATTTTGTGTTTAAAGTCTTCTAGAGTATCAGACAACATTTCAATTTTCATGTCTTTATAATCGCCTTCATAGCCAAAAGCAATTTTCTCTCCGGTAACCAAACTTGGTCTTGTAGCATTAAAATCTTGTTCTTCTTTAAATAATTTAAGTTCATAAAAAACAGAATCTGTAGGCACTTCTATAAAGCTTTTATAAAACCCTAATTTGTCTGTTTTTTGTTGAAACTTATTGTCAAGATTCACATCTTTTAGAGCCAAAAGCATATATTTTCCTGCTTTAATATTTTCTATACTAAAATTTGTTACACTATCGAGTGTATTGGTAACATATTTAGGTGTTTCTTTATAGATTATTGAGTCTGTATATGTCGAATCTAATTCATATAAAACCACAGAAACAAATTCGTCAGTTTTTCGTTCTAATGCGTCAAGAATATTGCCTTTTACAGTTAGCGAATCTATATAATCCCCGGTAGAAAAAACATATCTATAATAAGGATATGGATTTTCTTCGTTATTATCTACAATACTATTTCCAAAATTTAAAGCATAGGTCGTATTGGCATCAAGTGTGTCAATAATTTTTATGTCAATATATTTACTGGCACCTCCTTGTGGAGTTATCTCTGGCATTGGGTCCATTGGTGGCGAAATAATTAATTGCTGCTGCATGTTTTTCACCTTTATATATTCGTCAAAATATATCCGAATCTCGTTTTCTGTAAAATTGGTTGAAAAATTCTCTGGTTCAGATTTAGTAATTATTGGAGGTTTCTCATCTTTTGGCCCACCTTCTGGTCTACCTCGATTTGCACAGTTAATAAACACAAAGCTTAAAATAGCTATAAAAATAAAATTTGAAAGGGCTTTATACATCAATCATGAATGATTTTTCGCAATTTAACAACTTATTTGTTATTAACGAAAAACTTGTTAAGCAATTGCCATCGTGGCAACACTTATTTTTATATCACGAGTTTTATTAAGAATATTTGCGCAAGCTTCAATCGTTGCACCGGTTGTTATAATGTCATCCACCAGTAAAATGTGTTTCCCTGTTATGAGTTCTTTATTTTGAATTGTAAAAAGCTCGTCATGACTATTCCAACGGGCAAAACGATTTTTAAATACTTGAGATTTTGTATTTGTAATCTTTATAAGAACATTGTCTAAATATTCTGCATTTAGAGAGTCAGCAATATGTTTTCCAAACTTTGACACTTGATTATAACCACGTTTTTTAAGTTTCTTTTTGTGTAAAGGCACAGGAATTACAATATCAATATTTTTATAATCGTCGAGTGTCTTTAATTCTTCACCTAACCAATCGCCAAGAAAACCCCCAATATCTTCAAAGCCCCTATATTTTAAATTATGTAAAAGTTGTTGTACCAAACTTTTCTTTTCAAAACGGAACAATGCTGTCGCGTTGTCAATTTTTACACGACCGTAGAATATTTTCGATACAAAATTATCATTATTAAAATGAAAGTTGGTTACTTGCAAATTATGTCTGCAATCAGTGCAAACATATATCTCATTATCAGTTAGTTGATTGTTGCATGTGTAACATACTTTAGGAAAAAATAAATTGAAAATATTTTGTACCGATTGCAACATACTTATAAAAGTTATTCCTTTTAAAATTAAGCATTTTAAAAATGCCATAAAAACGAACATTATTTCGCTTTACATTCCATTTGTTTGAAGCGGTTTTATATTTTTGCAGCATGGCAAATAATGAAGATAAGTTTAAGAAAGTAATTTCGCATGCGAAAGAGTATGGATATGTATTTCAGAGTAGTGAAATTTACGACGGATTAAGTGCAGTTTACGATTATGCACAAAACGGCGCGGAGTTAAAGAAAAATATACGCGATTATTGGTGGAAAGCCATGGTGCAAATGAATGAGAACATTGTAGGTATTGATTCTGCAATATTTATGCACCCAACAATTTGGAAAGCTTCCGGACATGTTGATGCGTTTAACGATCCCTTAATTGATAATAAAGATTCTAAAAAACGTTACAGAGCAGATGTTTTAATTGAAGACTATTGCGCTAAAATTGAAACAAAAATTAATAAAGAGGTTGCTAAAGCGGCAAAACGTTTTGGTGAAGCTTTTAATAAAGAGGAATTTATTTCAACAAATGGTCGTGTTGTTGGCTATCGAGAAAAAATAAAAAGCACACTTGCTAGAATGGGAAAATCTTTAGAGAATGAAGATTTAGCCGATGTAAAAGCACTGATAGAAGAATTAGAAATTGCAGACCCTTTAACAGGAAGTCGTAATTGGACAGACGTTAAGCAATTTAATTTAATGTTTGGCACCAAGTTAGGAGCTTCGGCAGAATCTGCTATGGATTTGTATTTACGCCCAGAAACAGCACAAGGTATTTTTGTTAACTTCTTGAATGTTCAGAAAACTGGACGAATGAAAATTCCTTTTGGTATTGCACAAACTGGAAAAGCTTTTAGAAACGAAATTGTTGCGAGACAATTTATTTTTAGAATGCGTGAATTTGAACAAATGGAAATGCAATTCTTTATCAAGCCAGGAACCCAAGGAGAATGGTATGAGAAATGGAAAGAAACAAGAATGAAATGGCATTTGTCGCTCGGAATGGGAGAAGAGAACTATCGTTTTCACGATCATGATAAATTAGCGCATTATGCAGATGCAGCAGCAGATATAGAATTTAAATTCCCGTTTGGTTTTAAAGAGTTAGAAGGCATTCATTCTCGTACAGATTTTGATTTAAGTCAGCATGAAAAATTTTCTGGTAAGAAATTGCAATATTTCGACCACGAAGAAAACAAAAGTTATGTGCCTTATGTGCTTGAAACTTCTATTGGTTTAGATCGTATGTTTTTGGCGGTATTTTCAAACTCGTTACAAGAAGAAGAACTCGAGAATGGTACAACACGAACCGTTTTAAAACTTCCAGCAGTTTTAGCTCCAACAAAAGCGGCTATTTTACCATTGGTTAAAAAAGACGGATTACCAGTAATTGCTAGACAAATTGTTGAAGATTTAAAATGGGATTTCAATGTCGTTTACGACGAAAAAGATGCAGTAGGAAGACGTTACAGAAGACAAGACGCCAACGGAACACCTTTTTGTATTACTGTAGACCACGACACTTTAGAAGATAATACAGTAACTATTCGTTATCGAGATACCATGGAGCAAAAACGTGTTAAGATTGAAGATCTTAAAGACATTATCAAACAAGAAGTTGATGTAAAGCATTGGCTGATGAGGATGTAATAATCTCTGTTTGTCTTACTAAACTCTTAAATTGAGCTTGTCGAAATGTTTCCGTATATAAATATTAAAAACTATTTAATATTTACGGTTTTCCCGTAACAATAAGTTAAAAATAGGTTGTAACTTTATCGTAAATCCCTCAGAAGGAATTAATAACTCTGTAAGATAAAATTATGTTATGGAGTACATAATTTCCAAATTTAAACCATATATAAAGTCCAGACAGTAAAATGTTTGGACTTTTAATTTTTTAAAACAGATGGTTTTTGTCATTCAGTATTCGGATATTAATCTGTCCATTGAGGCAACTCGAAAAGGTCGAAATGTAATGCAAATCTTTAAAGTCAAACCTCAAATTTCAATAAAATTCTCACGTTTTATCCATAATTACGGTTTTCCCGTAACGCATCTTCCAACTTTTGGATAAAATGCACAAAATATTTCACTTTAACGTTAAACGGTTTAATATTTTCTTTAGCTTTACTGTAATAGCAATTCTCCATACCTAATTAATTTAATAGCGTAAATAAATTATTAACTTAAAAATTATTTAAATTTATGAATGCTATTTTAAATTACCCCAAACCCCAAACCCCAAACCCCAAACCCCAAACGGTTTATTCTATTATTTTTAGTGTTATTATTTCTTTTTAATTGTGAAAAAGAAGCTATTATTGTTGAGCAAGAAAACCTAGTTGAGACAACTCTAGCAAGAGAAACACAATCTAAAACTAAAACCTTTAAGAACGAAAACGAAAAAATCACATACTTAAAAAAAGGGATAAAAGGTAGGCTTAAAGCTTATAATAAAGAACATAAAAGCGATAACCTGTTTTCTACTAAATACGGAAAACTGGATGGTAAAAATGCAGTAACCATTAAGTTTCCAAAAGAAGACTATAATTTTTTGGTCGCTATACCTTTTAAAAATGATAACGAAGAAAAATTATTAATTTGTTATTATAAAAATGAAAAGAGAACATATAAAATTGTCAGAAATGAAAACTATGATAATGAGAATGTTTCAAAATCTGAAATTGCTTTTCTAAATAATTTAGAGTTACTTTTTAAACTAACAACTGAAAACAATAATGAAGATAACATAATGGCTAGGTCTTCAGACTGTTCTACAGTGGTTCTTTATTATGACTATGAAAATTGTACGACTGCTTATCAGGACAGTTGTACCGGTCATATATGGATTGTATCAACTCTTGGAAAACTGGAAATGTGTGGAGGTGAGTTAGACGAAGTGATAATAGATGGTGGTGGTTCTGGTGATGGTTCTGGTGATGATCCTGACCCAGAAGACGATCCTACTGATTGGGACCCTGAAGAAGATGAAGAACCTGGAGGTGATGAAGATTGTATTGAATTTGATTGCGAAGACGGAGGAAGCAGTGGTGCTGGGGAGACAGATAATGATGATACCCCAGTTAAAATAATTGATTCATTAACTGGAAAAGCGAAATGTATTTATAATAAATTTGAAAAATCAAATAGTAACTTATTTAAAGAAACAATAGGTGCATTTTTTGATGACCCCAAATATAATCTCATTCTTAAAAACGGAAATTGTTCTGGTTCTGCTTCTGCTTGTACAGATTCAAGAAATATAAGTTCAACAGGAGAAGTCATTATTATTATAGATAATTTATCTGGAAGTATTATAGAAAATGCAGCGTTGTTTCTGCACGAAGGGATTCATGCAGAGATAGCTCGATATGTTCAAAGACATCAGGTTGGAGAAGATCCAAATGATAGAGCAAGAATGTTTCAGTTGTATAAATATTATAAAGAATTGGAAGTTCCTGAACATCATTTAGACCATCCTTATATGTCTTTAAATTATATAAATCCAATTGCAAATGCATTAAGACAGTTGGATGGGTTTAAATATCCCATAAATTATTATATGTCATTCGCATGGGATGGATTAAGGAATTGGGATGTATCTAATTTATTAGGAATGGAAGAAGCTACTAAATTTGCAGAATATAGAACTATTGTTAATGCTAATACCAATTTAACATGCGACGACTAATTATAATACTATTACTCTATATTTTTGCTGTAGGTTGTTCTTCAAATCAAGCTACCCAAAATGAAGAATTTGCTGTCATCGCTGCTGTCTATAATAGGGTGCCTAAAATTTTACCGCCACCACCTAATAATAGCAAAACAGAAAATCAGATTGAAGAAGAGGGAGACAATTCACAGTTAAAATCACTTATCTTCAATTATGCTATCAATGAGAATTTTGTTTATTACAACTTTGATTATATAGATGGTATTTCTAATAGATTTAAACCATATAAATCAAATGAACTATTTAAGGAAGAAATTTTGAGCAGTTCTTATATGAAATTAGTTGCTGGATTATCTGAACTTAAAAAAATAGAAAAAATTGACAAAGCCAAGCTTGATGAATTGTTAAATGATGACTTGATTTTTTGGAATAAACAAACTATAACTATACAAGAAAAAAAGGAAAACAACATATCAGGTATTATTAGTTTTTCTAAAGTTTCATTTAATAACGATTTTACAAGAGCTGCGGTAGTTGTTGGAGATTATTTTGAACGAATTGGTTCAGGGGTTAGTTTGTATATATTAGAAAAAACAGATTATAAATGGGTAATAAAATATCATAAAACTCTCGAAATGTCATAAGAGTATTTAATAAATTTAAACCATATATAAAGTCCAGACATTAAAATGTCTGGACTTTTAATTTTTAAAAATAAGCCTTTAGCTGTACAGTTCCAGTATGTATTGTTTTGCTAGTTTCTGTTTTACGACCCAAATACGAGAGATTTAAATCTAAAAACTTGGTAATTTTTTTTTGTGCTAATAAACTCCATGTAAAATTTTTGCCTGGTTGTAAGCCTTCCATCATTTGATAACCAACAGGAGAATTAGGGTTCCCAGAATAATCATTGGAAAAATAATTAAACTCGCCATTTATAGCACCTTTTTGGTTTTTTGATAAGGTAAACGATGCACCATATTTTTGTTGCGCTAAGGTTTCTAAACCTCCAATGGTATTATCTTTATTTGTGTGTTGGTAAAAAACATCAAAACGGGTATTATCATTTAATAAGTAAGATAGTTTTGGGTTAAAGCGAACCTCGTCGATATTGTAATTTTTTGATGTATAATTCTCGCTAATGCTTTCGTTTACATTTAAGGCTGATTGAAAGTTAAATAACCAACTGGTTGCAAATTTATGATTAAAATTAAGTTGATGACTTTTTAAATTGTTTTCAATAGAGCCAATAGATAATTGATTTCTTGATTGGTTATTTAAAAATGTATACGATGTTGTGTAGCGTTGTTTACCGCGATTAAAAAAGAGCACATTTCTAAAATTAAGTTGTAATCCTAATTGGTTTTCTTTATCGTTATTAAACGGATTCAAATTAAAATTGTCACCATCACGTTTCGTTTTTCGATCTATTAAATAGGATGTCTGATTGTAAAAATGAGACCAAAACTTCTTACTTCCACTTTCTTCTAAAGACCATTGCGACGGATTAATTGTAACAATCTGACTCAATTTATTTTGATGTGTTTTTATAAACACACGATTTGGTAAAAGCACTCGAATATATTTGCCTTCGTCTTGAAACTGTGCAATTTCAAATTCTTCTAACTCTTGTATATTATTATTGTTATAATCTATCCAAGTATAAGCGCCTTGACCTGGTTCGACTTCTACATAGGTAAAATCTTGTAGAGGCAATGTGCCAGAACTGGTTTCGAAAACGGTATTCCATTGTATGATCTGATTAAAGAAATTTTGAGAATATATTAATCTTGAATTAAGTGATTTTTCGTCCTCTACACCTTCATCTTCATTTTTGAGTGTTCTATAATTTACATAAAGTGATAGGTTGGTTCGGTTATTCTGAATAATTCGTGAGTCTAAATACAAGGTGCTTGATGTATTTACTTTTTGTAATTTATTGTCTCTAATGCTATCATTCACACGATTTTTATACCCTATTTCGGCAAAAACAGATGTGCTATCACCTATACCAGTAAAAACTTCAAAAGAATTATAACGTTGACTTATTGGTGTTAATTCTTCAGTAAGAATATCTTTTTGTTCATTGTCTTCAGCTGAAATTCGTGCGCCAACCCAAGCATTTTTCATGTTATAAGTAATCCTATTATAGGTTCTAAAAAATGATGAAGTTGTTAATAAAGATTCTGAACTTAAAATGCTTGAATTAGAAATAACATTTAATTTGTTTAAATTAAGATTCGTGAATAATACATGTCTATTTCCCGTGGTACTTTCAGAAAATTCAAGATGTTCGAATTGATAATTAACCAATCCTTTTTCATGATGAAAAAGACGAAACCCCGATGTTATGAATGTTTGATTACCGAGAGTTCCGATAATTTGATTCCCTGTAGGTTGCTCTAAATTCCAATCGCGATTAAATTCAGGATTATAAAGACCTTCAATGTTTCTAAAGTTTTCCTGAATATAATCGCCATCTATAAAGGCGTTTAAATTCCATAAACTATCTTTTTTAATAATAGCTTGTTCTATATTAAGTTTAGCTGCCAAGCCATCATTATTGCTGTCATCAAGTGTCGAAAATAAGTTTAAATCATTTTTACTTCCGGCAAACTCAAATCGAATTTTTGTTTTTTCTGTCGGAGTGTATTCGCCATTAACAACTGCCATTTGTAATTTGGTTGGCGAAACGAGTTGTATAATAGGCTCGAAATTTCCTTGTGGAGTACCGCCAATAGGTTCTATGTATTCATATATATTATTGATTGCATTTATGCTGCTTAAAATATAGTTTCCTTGATTTTCTCCAACCAAAGTGAATTTTACACCAAACAATTCATCCTCTGAATTATTTGAAAACACAAAAGCTTCAAAGCCGTTTATAATTTCTTTTTTATATAATATGCGATTTTCGCTATAACCTTCTGTAGTTTCTGAAGGGGCAACCATTAAACTTCTATCATCACCAGCATCAGAAAGTATTTGTACTTGTTCTTCAGAAAGGTTTTGCTGTAAAGGTTGATTTTTTGAATCATTTTCAGAATATACAGAAACACCTATTTTAAATTTTTCGCTTGTAAAACGACCGCCACCATAAACTAATAGCCTAGAATAATTTCGTTCGCTGTATTGATAATCGACAGTAATTCGCATTTCGGACGTAATCGGAAATGTAGAATTGAATATAATTTCGCCTGCATTATAATCAATAATATAATCGTTATTCTCTCCACGTTGCAAAGCGACACCATTTACATAAACAGTTTCACTTCCAGAAACTATAAGTACAAATAATTCACCATTTGGACCTTGCAGTTTATACGGCCCTTGATTCCCTTCTTGAGCGGTAAATAGACTTTGGCTAAATTGACCACGAACTAGCGATCCAGCTGCAAATAAATTTGTTTTAGCATTTTCATTTCCCAAAATAGCATTCACGGAAAGCCCCTGAACTCGTTTCGAGAATTTCCCGAAATAGGAGTTGTTATTTACTAAATCAATATCACCAGCTCTAATATTCCAATTATCACTAAAGAGCTCAATAAAAACTTGATCAAATTCATCTAAACGTTGCGAATAACCGCTTTCTTGTAACGGAATATTAGCATCTTGTATCGATGCTCTTAAAGAAACCTTATCATTTAGTTTTCCTGTGATTTGTAAGTCTAATTCGCTGTTTAATACAGAGTTTTGATTGTTGCCAATAGTAACACCTCTCGAAATGCTACCAGAAGTTGTTAAGCCATCAAAAGGTTTGTAATCTGTTGTAGTTTGTGGTTGCGAGAGCTTATATAGTTTTTGTTGATTTGCTGTGCTTTGTACAATAACATCGTCGTTTAATTGTTTATATGTTTTCGTTAAAAATTCGGGGTAGAGCAAATAATTTATAATAATTGAATCTGCTTCAATAGGCTTTTTAAATGTAAGAATAGCTTTTGCAAAATCTACAGAATAGAAGGAAGAATCTATTTCGGTGTTATCACTTTTTTTAATTTTAAAGGAACTCGAATTAATGCTAACACTATCGATAATAATTGAATCTATTACGGCAACTTTTTTTGTTTTATAATTAGAGTTCTGGTCTTGAGAAAACGCAGAATAGCTAATTAGAATAGACAATAAAGTAAATATAAATTTCATGTGACTATTAAACTGCAAATAGTTTAAAATATTTTGTTGATAGTTTTCGTTAAATCAGAGATAAAATAATAGCGTAAAAGTAACGCATTATTTACTTTAGCTAAAATTGATTTATTTAATAAATAAATCAATCCTGATGAAGATCAGGATCTTTAGGTTTTTAAAAACAAAATAGAATGAAGATTATATCATATAACGTAAACGGAATTCGTGCAGCCGTAAAAAAGGGTTTTATAGATTGGCTTAAAAGTGCAAGTCCGGATGTGATTTGTTTACAAGAAATAAAAGCCTTAAAAGAACAACTTGATTTAGAAATTTTTGAAGAAGCTGGTTTTAAATATCACTATTGGTATTCTGCTCAAAAAAAAGGATATAGTGGCGTTGCTATTTTAAGCAAAACCGAACCAAATCATGTAGAATATGGAACCGGTATAGAAACTATGGATTTTGAAGGGCGAAACCTTCGTGCCGATTTCGATGGTGTTTCTGTAATGAGTATGTATTTACCTTCTGGTACTAATCAGGCTAGACTTGATTTTAAGTTTAATTATATGGATGAGATTCGAGACTACCTTGTCACATTAAAAAAAAGCATTCCTAACCTTGTTGTTTGTGGCGATTACAATATTTGTCATGAAGAAATAGATATTCACAATCCTAAAATGAAAGGTGTTTCAGGATTTTTGCCTGAAGAGCGCGAATGGCTTGGAGGGTTTATAAATACAGGATTTATAGATTCGTTTAGGTATTTAAACAAGGATTCTCAACAATATAGTTGGTGGAGTTATCGTGCTAATTCTAGAGCAAATAATAAAGGCTGGCGATTAGATTATGCCATGGTATCAGAACCTTTACAAGAAAAAATAAAAAGAGCCGTTATACTATCTGAAGCAGTGCATAGCGACCATTGTCCAATTTTAGTCGAAATAGAAAATTAAACCCAATCAAACATAAAATAAAATGAAAAAATTCCTCTCAATCATAACCCTAGCAATTATAATTACATCGTGTGTTTCGCCAAAAGTCTATAAAGATTTAGAAGGTAAATACGATAATTTAAAAAAGGAAAATAAATCACTTACTGAAAAGCATGATGCCCTTTTAAATGCTAAAACAGATAATGAAAATAAAATAGAAAAACTTCAAAAAGCTTACGATGAGACATTGCAACATCGTGATAAATTACAATCTGATTACACAGCAACCAAAGCAAATTATGATAATTTAAAGGCGTCATATGATGCTTTAGAGAAAAACAGTTCTTCGGCAATTGCAGAAAACTCTAAAAAGAACAGAGAGTTATTGGCCCAATTGGAGGCAAAAGAACAAGCACTCGCAGATGAAAACATGCGCCTTGAAAAACTTAAAAAAGAACTAGCAGAACGCTCTAATCGCGTTGCAGAGCTTGAAAGTGTTATAGCTGCAAAGGATGCCGAAATGACCCAATTAAAAAATTCGATTTCAAAAGCGTTGACAGATTTTGAAGGAAATGGTCTTACAGTAGAACAACGTGATGGAAAGGTATATGTCTCAATGGAAAACAAATTACTTTTTCAATCTGGAAGTTGGGCAGTTGGAACAGAAGGTAAAAGAGCTGTTAAGCAACTAGGAACTGTTTTAGCAGACAATTCAGGCATTAACGTATTAATCGAAGGTCATACAGATAATGTGCCATATAAAGGCAGTGATCAAGTTAGCGGTAACTGGGATTTATCTACTAAACGGGCAACAGCTATTGTGAATATTTTAATAGAGAATACGAACATTAACCCAGGAAGCTTAACGGCTGCAGGTCGTGGAGAATTTTCGCCAATAGGTACTAACGATACAGCCGAAGGCAAATCAAAAAATAGACGTATTGAAGTTATCTTAACACCAAAATTGGATGAGCTTTCTCGTTTGCTAAACGATAATTAGCTGTCTTCCCTGAATATTAGAAACCTTTCATAGTTATTTACTTTGAAAGGTTTCTAATCTTTAATGACTTGACCAATAATTTAATAAGTCTAAAAATCTAAAATGAAATACACAACACTTCCAAACACTAATATAAAAGTTAGCCAAATTTGTTTAGGCACTATGAATTGGGGTAATCAAAACACTCAAAACGATGGTTTTGAGCAAATGGATTATGCATTAGACAGAGGCGTAAATTTTTGGGATACAGCTGAAATGTATGCTGTTCCAGCAAGCCCAAAAACCTATGGTAGTACAGAAACAATTATTGGTAATTGGTTTGCTAAAACGGGAAATAGAGATAAAGTTGTATTAGCAACAAAAATTGCTGGTAATGGAGACTATACTGCTCATATTCGTACTAACGGTTTTGCACCAGAAGCACTTGAGGATGCAGTAAATAATAGTTTAAAACGTTTGCAAACCGATTATATAGATCTATATCAATTACATTGGCCTGAACGCGATACTAATTATTTTGGTATTAGAGATTATATGCATGATCCTAACGATTCTTGGCAAGATAATTTTAATGAAGTGCTACATACTTTGGCTGGAATTGTTAAAGAAGGTAAAATACGTCATGTAGGATTATCTAATGAAAAAGCTTGGGGAACTATGCGTTATTTAGAAGAAACAAAAAGTAATAATTTACCAAGAATGATTACTATTCAAAATCCATATTCCTTATTGTGTAGAACTTTTGAAGGCGATCTAGCAGAAGTCTCAATAAGAGAAAATATTGGATTACTAGCATATTCGCCAATGGGATTTGGAGTGCTTTCAGGGAAATACATTAAAGGAACAGCAAGTGAAAATGCACGTTTAAAACTGTTTCCAAGATTTGGAAGGTATACTAATCCACAAGCTACAGAAGCAACAAAACGTTATTTACAAATTGCAGAAGACAATAATATGACTCTAGCCCAAATGTCTTTAGCGTTTGTTAACCAACAACCGTTTGTTACCAGTAATATTATTGGGGCTACCAATTTGGATCAGCTAAAGGAAAACATTGATAGTATTGACGTCGATTTAAACGATGAGTTGTTAAAAAAGATAAATGTGATTCATGCCGAAATACCGAATCCTGCACCTTAATTTTTTGTCATGTTGAGCGTGGTCATTGAGCGAAGTCGAAATGCAGTCGAAAGGCCCTTTCAATACCTTAATATTAGGAATCTTCGATTTGACTTTCACAATAGAATTGTAAACTTAAGACGTTTAGCATCTTGTATAAAGAACACCTGTATTGAGCTTGTCGAAATATAGAAACGTTAAATACAATTACATTGTACACAATTTAAGCATCTCAAGATAAATATGTTTCTAAACTTTCAATTATTACATTATAGAAGCCTACAAACAAACTTTTCATTTCTTCTTCAACTTCCGATGAAGATTCAAAAGTACATTCCCAAGTAACGTTACTAATTGTGGGATCTACTTCAGTTACTTTGACATCGCTAACATAATTGGTGATAGGAAAAGGCCCGTCTGTAATAATATACTGCATTTCCATTTTGCTATCATCTGCGAAATTCAATATTTCATTAATTTTCGCGCCATCTGGCATGACACATGTTCTAGTTGCTCCTTTGCCTTTTCCAGAAGTTGTAGAACTAGCTATTGGAGAATAATTTTCTATTCCTCTAAATGAAGACAATGCATTCCATACTTTTTTTGCTGGCACATTAATTTGTTTACTTACACTTACTTTAGTCATAACTTGATATTTTAAATTTACAGATCAAATCTAAACAACGACTAAGCAGAATAAAAAAATGGCGTTCAGTTATCCTGAACTATACTATAAAAGAAAGTTGTTCATCTATATACTTGCGCAACTCTGGAATATCATTTAACTTATATAAAATACTCATGCTGAAAATGATACCTAATAAAAAATCAGCATAATCATTGATACATTCCTTTTTCTTAAATTGTCCTAATTCATAAGATTTTTTGAGAACGACTACATAACTTTCTTTTAAAACTTCTAGATAAGAATTATATCTATCAACAACTTCTTGGTTTTCATCTCTTAATTCAACAATGGTGTTAACCATCAAACAACTTTTAGGAAAAGTTTTATTTTTTAAAGCTTCTATTAACTCATAAAAAAACAATTTTAAAGATTCTAAACCTTCGGTTGACGCTCTAAGATTACTTAAAAATGGATCGGAATACGTATTAGTATAATAGTCTAAAGATCCTGTGAATAACATGTCTTTTGAATATTTATTATATAAAACTGACTGACTCACCTCTAGATATTTTGATAACTCTTGTACAGAGAGTCCTTTATATCCTTTTAACCAAAATATTTCTTGAGCTCGTTCTATTAACTCTTTATAAGATGTGTTTAATACTCTAGCCATTATTAAATACAATTAATTGAATTCCGTTTAACAAATATTTTTCTTGCTCTTCTCTAGTATGGATAAGACAAAAACTCATAGCGGTACAATATAATCCTATAAGATGTTTTGAAAGAAAATTAGAGTTAGTTTTTGAATAACCATGATTTACAAGTAATTTTGAGAATAGACTTTCCATTTCGTTAAGATAACTAGTAAGATTTTCTTTTACCGATGTGTCACTATCTGCTAATTCGGTACCTACGTGTATAATATAACATCCAGGAATAGGATTACTATCATCTAAAAAAGAAATATAAAATTCAAATAATATTTGAATTAACTCACCTTCTCTATCAAGTATCGAAAATTTGCTTTTACAAAAACGATCTCTATACAAATCGAATGATGCATAAAGTATGCCTAGTTTATTGTCAAATTCATTGTATAATGAAAACCTATTAACTCCTGTGTATTCAACCAAATCATTAATTGAGCATCCATTAACACCATTTTTCCAAAATAATTCAATAGCCTTTTCTAAAACTTTATTCGGATTATATTCTTTATACCTCATTTATAACAAATATACAAAGTTCGAAATATAATGAAATGAATGCGCCATAACATAAACTGTATACAACAACCTATATAGTTAATTGCTAGAGCATCTATCTGCCAATCGGAAAATTAGGAGAATTACCTTCGAGTTCGTCTCTTTTGCAATCTTTAGTCGCAAAGCAACTAACCATGCTAACCATACACAAACACGTTAAACGAGCTTTTTTATTAGTATTATAAATATGAAAGTTTTCTAAAAACAAAAAGCCTTACTAAACAAATAGTAAGGCTTTTTTAATTATTTAAGTCGATTACCATCTTTATCATTAATATGGTATTCTAGATACGTGTAAGCATCTCTTGGTGAAACTTTTACCCATTTTTTGTGTTCCAAAAACCATTTTTGGCGCACAGATGGAAAGCCTTTTGTTAAAAAGGCCGCTATAAAAGGATGTGTGTTTAAAGTCATCTTTTTATAGTCTTTATTAAATAGTTGTTCGATATCGTGAGATATCTTTTGCACCAAACCGATTGGTGCCTCGACTTCGGTGCCATTAATTGCGTCAGGATTTTCCTCACGTGTTTTAATGTTTACTTCTGGTCGTACGCGTTGTCTCGTTATTTGTATCAATCCAAATTTACTTGGAGGTAATATTTTGTGTTTAGCTCTGTCATCTTTCATTTCATCCCGTAAATGATTGAAAAGCTTTCTTCTGTTTTCTGCATTGGTCAAATCAATAAAATCAATAACAATTATGCCACCCATATCACGTAAACGTAATTGTCGGGCAACTTCTGTTGCTGATATTAAATTAACTTCTAATGCAGTTCCCTCTTGGGTTTTCTCTTTGTTAGAGCGATTACCACTATTAACATCTATAACATGAAGTGCTTCGGTATGTTCTATTACCAAATATGCACCTTTTGCCATCGATACGGTTTTCCCGAAGGAGGTTTTAATCTGTCTTTCTACTCCAAATTTTTCAAATATTGGAACGTTAGATTGATGTAACTTAACGATTGATTCTTTTTTTGGTGCAATTTCTTGCACGTAATCTTTAATTTGAATGTAAAGTTCTTCATCATCTACTTGAATACTTGTAAAAGAGTCGTTAAAAATGTCTCGTAATATAGACGAGGCTTTATTAAGTTCTCCTAATACTTTACTTGGGTGATGAGCTCTTCGTAGCTTTTTACACATTGCGGTCCAACGACCTAACAAATTTTGTAAATCTTTATCTAGTTCTGCTACTTTTTTGCCTTCAGCTACAGTACGAACAATCACTCCGAAATTTGGAGGTGTTATGCTTTTTACCAAACGTTTTAATCGATCTTTTTCTTCTTTACTTTCTATTTTTTGAGAAATAGAAATACGATTAGAAAAAGGAACTAAAACAATATATCTACCAGCAATTGAAAGCTCGGAACTAATTCTAGGTCCTTTGGTCGATATAGGTTCTTTAGCAATTTGTACTACTATAGACTGATTTGATTTTAAGACGTCAGCAATTTTGCCGCCTTTATCAATATCTTTTACAGATGGGAGATTTTTTAAAGAAAAATCATTTAGTTTACCTGTGCTTACACGTTTTGTGAATTGTAAAAGTGAAGGAAGTTTTGGACCTAAATCATGATAGTGCAAAAATGCATCTTTTTCATAGCCAACATTTACAAATGCAGCATTTAGTCCAGGAACAGCTTTTCTTATTTTGGCGATAAACACATCGCCAACCGAAAAGTTATTACCACCTTCGTCTTTATGTAATTCAATAAGTTTTCCATCTTTTAGTAAGGCAAAATCAACATGTTCTGAACTAGATCTAATGATCAATTCTTTATCCATTTAGTTAATTTTTATCCACCACACAAAGTGTGCGATAGATGGATTATACATTATTTTTCACAGGATTTTTTAAATCCAGAGAGTTTACACTGTGTTAAGGTATTACACAATTAATAATAAACTCATTTTCAAAGAACGTTTCTTTTAAAACCAAAAAAGCAGTTATTACAACTACTTTTTTAGTTTATTTTTTCTTTTTGTGACGATTAGCTCTACGTCTTTTTTTACGCTTATGCGTTGCTACCTTGTGTCTTTTACGTTTTTTACCACTTGGCATAAATTATTTTTTTTAGTTAATACTTTTATTTTACTTCAACATTAGTCTTCACACCTTCTACAAAAACTTTTGCAGGTTTGAACGCAGGAATATTATGTGCTGGAATTTTTATTGTTGTGTTTTTTGAGATGTTTCTACCTGTTTTTTCTGCTCTTGTTTTAACAATGAAGCTTCCAAATCCTCTTAAATACACATTATTACCACCTTCTAAAGAGGTCTTTACTTCTTGCATAAATGTTTCAACAGTTGCTTGAACATCACCTTTTTCAATTCCTAATTTATCGGAAATTTTTGCTACTAAATCAGCCTTCGTCATTTTAATTTTTTTATTATGTTACTATTAATTATTAAGGGATGCAAATATAGGAATTTAATATTCAATATTTCAAACCTAATTCACTAAAATTTAAGTTTATAAACGTTTATTTTTGCATTTAGTATATAATTTAAATGATTTTTTCAAAAACTTTAACACATTGGTACTCAAATAATAAGAGAAGCTTTCCGTGGCGCAAAACCAAAAACCCATATTACATTTGGTTGTCAGAAATTATTTTACAACAAACACAAGTTAAGCAAGGATTACCATATTATGAAATATTTGTTGCTACCTATCCAACTGTGTTTGAGCTTGCTACTGCAAATGAAGCCGAAGTATTAAAATTATGGCAAGGTTTGGGTTATTATTCCCGGGCAAGAAATTTGCATGAATCTGCTAAGTTTGTTGCTAAATATTGTGATGGGGTTTTTCCAAATAATTATAAAGATTTATTGAAACTTAAAGGTGTTGGTGATTATACTGCAAGCGCAATTGCATCTATTTGTTTTAATGAAGCAACAGCTGTTGTTGATGGCAATGTATATAGAACACTTTCGCGTTATTTTGGAATTGAGACACCAATTAATTCTACTCAAGGAATTAAAGAATTTAAAAGTCTTGCCCAAGAGTTAATAGATAAAGAGAATCCAGCTAATTTTAATCAAGCCATCATGGAGTTTGGCGCAATACAATGCAAACCAAATAATCCCGATTGTAATGTATGTCCTTTTAATTCTAGCTGTATTGCTTTACAGAAGAGTTTGGTTACTTCTCTTCCTGTTAAGATAAAAGCAAACAAAGCTAAAAAAAGGTATTTTAATTTTATGGTTTTTGTTTCGTCTAATAGAAAAACCATTTTAGAAAAGAGAGAAGGTAAAGGTATATGGCAGAGTTTGTATCAATTTCCTTTAATCGAATCTGATAAAAGTTTAGATTTTAAAAGTTTTATGCGAGTAGCAAAAGAGCATGATTTATTAAAAGGAAAACCTTTTGATTTATCCTTATATAATAGGCAAGAGATAATTCATAAATTATCACATCAGCATTTATACACGAAATTTTGGATTGTAAAAATAGGCGAGCTTTCTAATGAGCACATTTCAATTAAAGATATAAACAAACATGCTGTTCCAGTTTTGATCGAAAATTTTTTAAAAGTATTTGATTTCTAAAATAAGGTTATCAATTTAATTTTCATTAATTTTAAAAAAGTAAATTCAAATCTTTAATTTTGTACAATAAAATTTAAATAAGTTATGTCAGGAACATTAAATAAAGCAATGCTAATTGGGCATTTAGGAGATGAAGTAAAAATGCATTACTTTGAAGGTGGAGGTTGCATAGGTCGTTTCCCTTTAGCAACAAACGAATCATATACTAACAAGCAAACCAATGAGCGAGTAACAAATACTGAATGGCATAATGTTGTTGTTAGAAATAAAGGCGCAGAAATTTGCGAAAAGTATTTAAGTAAAGGCGATAGGATTTATATCGAAGGTCGTATAAAAACAAGAAAATGGCAAGACGATACTGGAAACGATAGGTATTCTACAGAAATACAATGTACAGATTTTAAGTTTTTAACAACTAAAAAAGAAAGCGGAGGCAATGCGCCAAGCCAGCCTGAAGCTCAAAAACCAGTTGTAACAAATACTGCGGTAGGCGAACCTGTTAAGGAAGAAAACGACGACCTGCCATTTTAATTATTAATTAAACTTTAATATTTGGATCCTGATCCCTCGATTATAAACTTGTTTTTTTTAGTAATTGATTTTTCAATTGCAAGTGGTCTTGTGTTGTTATGTGTTATGCTAATTTGTTCTGCATTAATTTCTGGAGCAGAAGTAGCACTTTTTTCTTTATCTAGAATTCAAATAGATGAAGGTCTTGAGCAAAAACCAAAATATTTTCAAATAATTTCAAAACTTTTATTGCGTCCAAAAAAACTATTGGCTACCATACTAATAGCTAATAATTTCATCAATATTGGGATTGTAATTTTGTTTGCTTTTTTAGGCAATGAATTATTTCAAACTGTAAATTCAGATATAATTAGGTTTGTAATAGAAGTTGTAATAATTACGTTTTTAATTTTGTTGTTTGGCGAGATTTTGCCAAAAGTCTATGCGAGTAGAAACAATATTAAATTTGCCGCATTTATGTCATACCCTTTAAAGGTTTTAGATGTAGTTTTTTCTCCAATAAGTATGCCTATGCAAGGTGTTACAGTGGCGATACATGATAAATTAGGGAAACAGAAATCTAATATTAGTGTCGACCAACTTTCTCAAGCTTTAGAACTAGCAAGTGATGGTGATACCACTAAAGAAGAACAGAAAATATTAAAAGGCATTGTGTCGTTTGGTAATACAGATACGAAGCAAGTAATGCAACCGCGTATGGATATTTTTGCACTTAATATAGATCAGAAATATGCTGAAATAATACCAGAAATTATAGAAAAAGGCTTTTCTCGTATCCCGGTTTACAAAGATAATATAGACCAAGTTCAAGGCGTACTTTACGTAAAAGACTTATTGCCTTATGTAGACAGAAAACAGTTTGATTGGACTACATTATTACGTGAGGCATTTTTTGTACCAGAAAATAAAAAGTTGGATGATTTAATGGCCGAATTTCAAGAGAAAAAGGTACACCTTGCTCTTGTTGTTGATGAGTATGGAGGGACATCTGGATTGATTTCTTTAGAAGACATTATCGAAGAAATTGTTGGTGATATTACCGATGAGTTTGATGATGAAGACCTTACATTTTCTAAATTAGACGATAAGAATTTTGTGTTTGAAGGAAAAACAACCTTGAAAGATTTTTATAAAATTATAAAGTTGGAAGACGACTCACTATTTGAAGATAATAAAGGAGAAGCTGAAACTGTCGCAGGATTTGTTTTAGAGATTTCCGGAAGTTTCCCAAAAAGGAATAGTAAAATAAATTTCGAAAACTACGTTTTTACAATAGAGGCTTTAGATAAAAAACGTATTAAACGTTTAAAAATCAAGTTGCCCTAAAAAGATAATAGAGATTAGACAAAAGATAAAAGACTGATAATTGAGTATTCCATGTTAGAAAAACGATTAAAAGCATATAATATAAATGGTCTGTTAATAGGATTAGGTATTTGCTTATTTTCCTGTAATGGTAACGATCCAGTGCCAAAACCAAACGCTTATTTAAGATTAGAATATCCGCAAGCAAGCTATGATAAAGCTTTGGCTAATGTTCCATTTGCGTTCGAGAAAAATAAGTTAGCATCGAAAATTAAAACAAATACACTTAAGAGCGATACAGAAAGTTATGGTGTTACTATAGAATACCCAACATTAAAAGGCACTATTTTCTTAACATATAAAGCAATTGAAAGCCATAAAAATCTCATTGATTTTTTGCGAGATGCACAAAATTTTACACAAAAGCATACCATTAAAGCAGATGAGATAATCGAGCAAGTTTACGAAAACAAGGAGCGTAAAGCGTATGGAATGTTTTATGAAGTTGGCGGTAATGCAGCATCACAATCACAGTTTTATGTAACCGATAGTATTTCTCATTTTTTAACAGGTTCGCTATACTTTTATGCCAAACCTAATTATGATTCTATTTTACCTGCAGCTAATTATTTACAAAAAGATATCCAACATATTATGGAAACTGTGGAGTGGAAGTAAAAAAAGCTCCCAAATTTTAGGAAGCTTTTTTACATATTATTTATTAATTTTTATGCTTTATTTGCACAACATGTTTTCTTACAATCTGCAGCGCAAGCTTTTTTGTTTGCGGATCCAGTACTAGAGCAACAAGCCTTTTTACAGTTAGCTTTTTCTTCGTCTGTTTTTCCTTTACAACAGTCCTTATTACATTCTTTATTAGTTTGTTCAGAAACTGTTGAAAAAGCATCTACAGTTTTCATGTCGCTTACCTTGTAAATGTCTGCGACTTTTGTAACAGTTTCTTCAAGTGATGTCGATGTTACTTTAGCTTCGTTATATTCAACCATTGCTAGTTTTCTGTCAAAATCTACAGACGCAAACTTTACACCTTCCATTTTTGTTAATTTTTTTTGAATAGTCTTAGCGCATCCAATTTCGCATGTCATACCATCAATAGTAAATTCTGTTTTGGTATAGATTGCATTTGGGTCTAATTCAGCGATGTTTTCTGTTACAGGTTCAACTTCAACGGCGATTACTTCTGGAGCTGTATTATTTTTACAATTTGTTGCGAAAAAAGTTACGAATCCGACAAGGAATATACTTTTAAGGATTTTCATTTTTTTATGGTTTGAAATGGATTACAAAATTACTAAATAAACTTTAGTTTTAAGATTGTTAAGCGTAGTTATATAAAGAATTCTTCACGAAATTTAATTTAACCATGAAAAAAATAACAATTCCAGTACGTTACGGCTTGGTGACTAGTGCCGTTTTAATTGCATATTTTTTGGTGTTAGCACTTTTTCATAAACATACAAACCCAACTTTTAGTTTTTTTTAATGCTGTAATAACAGAATTTGGTATTTACGAAGTTATTAGACTTTATAAATTAGAGCAAGGAAACTCATTTAATTACACCAATGGTTTTTCTGCAGGAATGGTTAATGGTTACAGGCGTTACAGCGACATTAATATTTACTGTTTTTTTCTTGTTTTATATTACCGAGATCAATGCTAATTTTATTCAAGAGATGCTAGATGTTGTTAATAATGGCGGATTTGATATTACAATTTGGTCTATTAACCTTTATTGTTGGTATTATGGGGCTAATAACAACGGTTATTTCAACCTTTACAATCATGCAACTTTTTAAGAATAGCACAAATTTTTTTCAAAATAAATAAAACGTTTGTAGATTAATTAATTAGACGTATATTTGCACTCATTTTTGAACAAAATTAATTAATAAAAACGTTACGCTATGTACGCAATTGTAGAGATAGCAGGGCATCAATTTAAAGTTGAAAAAGACCAAAAAGTTTTTGTTAATCGTTTAGCTACAGATGAAGGAAAGAAAGTGTCTTTCGATAATGTACTTCTAGTAGCAAATGGTGACAAAGTAACTGTAGGCGCCCCAGCTATAGGCGGAGCACAAGTAAGTGCAAAAGTCTTAAAGCACCTTAAAGGTGATAAAGTTATTGTTTTCAAAAAGAAAAGACGTAAAGGTTACCGTGTAAAAAACGGTCACAGACAAGCCTTAACTGAAATCGTTATTGAAGGCATTTTAGCTTCAGGAGCTAAACCAGCAAAAGCTGAAAAAGCTGCTCCAGCTAAAAAAGCAGAACCAAAAGCTGCTGCTCCAAAAGCAGAAGCAAAGCCAGCTGCAAAAAAAGAAGCAACACAAGATTTAAGTAAATTTACAGTTGCTCAATTAAAAGACATGGCAAAAGCTAAAGGAATTGAAGGTCTTTCTGGAATGAAGAAAGCCGATTTAATTGCTGCTTTAAGTTAATTATTAACAATATAAAACCTTAAGACAATGGCTCATAAAAAAGGAGTAGGTAGTTCTAAAAATGGTAGAGAATCAGAATCGAAACGTTTAGGTGTTAAGATTTTTGGTGGACAAGCTGCTATTGCTGGAAACATTATCATAAGACAAAGAGGTAATACACACCATCCAGGTGAGAATGTATACCAAGGAAAAGATCATACTTTACATGCTAAAGTTGATGGACTTGTAAAATTCACAAAGAAAAAAGACAATAAGTCTTACGTTTCTATCGAGCCTTTTGAGGCTTAAGAAATAATTTCTTTTAGATATTAAAAAACCCTTTCAGGAAACTGAAAGGGTTTTTTGTTATTCTAATACTTGAGTTTGATTTGAACCAAAAACAGAAAATATAAATTCTTTAATACTAGGTTCAAGTATTCGATATATTTCTTTTTTCTCTTTTGGAATATCTTCCTCGGAAATCATCATGAAATGTAGAATAGGTTTTGGAACATCTAAAACTTCACATATCTTATCTAAAGTTTCGGGATTTGGCTCATAAACACCATTTATAATTTGAGATAAAGCTGTTGTGCTTTTACCAATTTTAGCTGCAACCTCTTTTTGCGTTACCCCCTTTTTCTTTATTAAATTTCCTATTATTTGTCCTATCTTCATAGTTATTAGTCTTCATCAAAAAAGCCTGTAATAACCTTAATTAAGATTGCAATTACTTGTGCGACTCTTTTTTCTGTTTTTGCTTGTTTTAATTCATATTTAACTTCTGATAATAATTTTTTTGTTTCCTCAGAAGTACTTTTTGAAGCTAAGGCTTCATTAATTTTGTTTAAAATATTTTGTTTCATTTACTCTATTATTTAAAATTAATACTGAAGGTTGGATAACCTTAAATTGTAAATTTTGAATAATAGTTGTAGAGTGATAATCATCTAAATTTTTAAAGCGGAAACTCTGTGTTTTTCTAAAATAAAACCGTCTATTTCTAGCTAATTTTAACAGTCCATTTAGTACTTTTTTTATAACCTTATTTATTTTTTTTATAAAATTAGATAACCACTCAATTGCTAGCTTTTTATTAATAAAGGATTTAAGAAACTGTTTAAAGTCACCATCTTCTTCTTTTAACTTACTATATAAATTTATTAACTCAACAACTGTTAATTTTTTCAGCCTTTTTATATATGAAGAATAATTAGAGACAAGTGGTTTAAAATCATTAAACGACTTTTTTAGTACAATTAACTCTGAATCACTTAACAATTTTATATTCTCTAACCTTGAAAGACTGATTCTAACTGGATTTGATAAAATAGAATCATTAAATTTAAAATTACCAATAACCCCAGATAATTTTCCAATATTAGCTTTTAATTCATTAGAGTCAATCGCAAACTTTAAATTATTTAATGACGCTTTTACAAGTTTTGAATGTCCAGTTGGTAACTTAACAGAAGTTGTTTTATTATTGTTTGAGTTTTTATTCATTACGCAAATTTAAGTAAAACTTAAATAACATGCAAGTTTATTTATAAAATAAAAAACCCTCACATCTCTGCAAGGGTTTTATTAATATTAGTTTAAAGATTTTTTACAATCCTAATTCTTTTAAAAAAGCTTTGTTATTTGGTTCACGCCCTAAAAATTCTTTTACTAGTTCTAATTCGTCTTTACTACCACCATTTGCCATAATAATATCGCGATAACGAATACCAGTTTCTTTATCTAGAATACCGTTTTCTGCAAAAATAGAAAACATGTCTTGTGCATATACTTTAGACCACATATAGCCATAATAACTAGATGCATAGTGTCTTAAATGCCCAAATGCACATTGAAAATTTGTGCCTTCTACATAAGGGGTTAAGGATACACTATTTTGCACATTTCTTAAGACATCGGTTGTCGTTTCTGTTCCGTTTGGATCGTATTTATCATATAGTGTTAAGTCATAAGTTCCAAGAAATACTTGACCTGTCGCAGATAATCCAGATCCAACATTTTTCGCTGCTAACATTTTATTAAAAAGATCTTTTGGTAAAACTTCTCTTGTTTCGTAGTGCTTTGCAAATAATTTTAAGGCATCATAATTCCATATCCAATTTTCAAAAATTTGAGAAGGAGCTTCAACAAAATCACGAGAAACACTTGTGCCAGATTGTGAGACAAGGTCTGCTGTTGTTACCATTTGATGCAATACATGACCAAATTCGTGAAAAAATGTTTTAACTTGATTATGTGGCATTAATGAAGGTTTATTCTCTGTTGGTGCTGGAAAATTACAAAGTAATGTCGCTGATGGGATTTGATAGCCTTTGGTTGTTGCTTTTCCTTTTGTATAACCAAAGCATGCAGCGTGTTTATATTTGTTGTCTCTTGGAAATAAATCGAAATAAAAGCGACCTTTTAACTTTTTGTCTTGATAAACTTCAAACATTCTAACATCTTCATGCCAAACAGAAGGATTTTTTACCTCTTTATATTCTAAATCGAATATGGTTTGTGTGATTGTAAAAAGCCCATCTATAACATCGTCAAGTGCAAAATACTCTTTAACTAATTCGCCGTCTAATTGATATTTTTCTCGTAAAAGAATATCTGAATAAAAACTTGATTCCCAATTATTATAACTCGAAGCATCAGGAAATTGTGATTGTTTCACTTCTAGAATTTCATTATAATCTAATTCTGACTTTGCTCTTAAATCGTTTTTTAAATTGGTTTCAAATTCCCAAACAGTTTCAGGTGTTTTGGCCATTCTGTCTTCTAATCGATATTCAGAGTATGATCGGTAACCTAATAATTCGGCCATTTCTTTTCTCTTTTTAATTAAATTTTGAAGAACAGGAAGATTGTCTGGCGCACGATTTTGATATTTAAAATATAAGGCTTTTCTAGCAGATTCAGATTTGCTATATTTCATAAAAGGTCTATACGAAGGATAACTTAAATCGACTTTATAAGTGCCATCGTCTTGTTTTCGAGCTTCTTTAAAATCGTCTGGCATGCCATCCAAATCAGATTCTTCCAGGATTAAAAAATCTTGGTAACTAGCAATGTTATTTGCGAAATCACTTCCTAATTGTGAGATTTCATCATTGATTGTTTTTAGCTTATCTCTATTTTCTTTAGATAATGCAAATCCGTTTCTTTCAAAACCATCTACAGTTTCTTTTAAAAACTTCGCTTTATATCCATCAAGAGATTTGGCTTCACTACTTTTAGAATAATTTTTAACAGCATTGTATAAATCTTCGTTTAAAGATAATTTATTACCATATTTACCCAAAACAATGTTGGCCTTTAAGGCATTACTTCTAACAATAGAATCTGGATGTGAATTAGACATTAAATAAATTGGAGAACTTGCACCACTAAATGTGTTATATAAATCATCTAGTGCAAGCATGGTATTATCGAACGTTCTTTCGGAATCGTTAATAGCCAAAATATTCGCAAGTAAAACATCAATATGTTCTTGTATTAAAGATGTGGCTTCATTTACATGGTTACCATTAATGGCTGCAAAATCAATTGGTTCATTAAAAGAATTGAAAAAAGGATTGTCAGGAGTTGATTGTGCTTGAAGTGTTTGACTTGTAAATATTAAGCAGCAACAAAGTAAAATTAGATAGTGTTTCATTTAAATGATTTTTTTAGTCTGGTAAAGATAATTTTTTTAAAAGATGTGAGTAGCCCATTTTAACATAGAATTATGTTAAAATAGCAGTTATTATTAAAGAGTTAGAGCAACTTGATATTTGTTTAACACATAGCTAGATAAATTATATAAAAAAACCCTCACATTTCTGCAAGGGTTTCTAAATATTAAAAAGTTAGCGATCTAATATTCTAATAGCGATAATATTCTGGCTTAAAAGGACCTTCTTGTTTTACACCAATATAATCTGCTTGGTCTTTACGAAGTTCTGTTAACTCAACACCTATTTTTGCTAAATGTAATTTCGCGACTTTTTCATCTAAATGTTTAGGTAACATATACACTTCATTTTTATAAGCGACTCTGTTATTCCAAAGTTCTAATTGTGCTAAAGTTTGGTTTGTAAATGAGTTACTCATTACAAAACTAGGATGTCCTGTTGCACAGCCAAGGTTTACTAAACGGCCTTCAGCTAAAATGATAATATCTTTACCATTAACCGTGTATTTATCTACTTGAGGTTTAATGGTGTTTTTTGTGTGACCATAATTATCGTTTAACCAAGCCATATCAATTTCGTTATCAAAATGTCCAATATTACATACGATTGCTTTGTCTTTTAAAGCTTCAAAATGTCTTGATTGTACAATGTCTTTATTTCCTGTTGTAGTAATTACAATATCTGCATTTGGCGCAATAGTTTCTAGTTTTTTAACTTCGAAACCATCCATAGCGGCCTGTAATGCACAAATAGGATCTATTTCTGTTACTGTAACAATAGCTCCAGCACCTTTAAAAGAAGCAGCAGTTCCTTTTCCAACATCACCATAACCACAAACAACGACACGTTTCCCAGCAATCATTAAATCAGTGGCACGTTTAATAGCATCTACAGCACTTTCACGGCATCCGTATTTATTATCGAATTTAGACTTCGTTACAGAATCGTTTACATTAATTGCTGGCATTGGTAATGTTCCAGCTTTCATTCTGTCGTATAATCTATGAACTCCAGTAGTGGTTTCTTCAGATAAACCATTGATGCCTTCTACTAATTCTGGGTAACGATCTAAAACCATATTCGTTAAATCCCCACCATCATCAAGAATTAAGTTTAATGGTTTACGATCTTCATCAAAAAATAGTGTTTGTTCTATACACCAATCAAACTCTTCTTCGGTCATGTCTTTCCATGCATAAACAGCAGTTCCTGTTGCAGCAATTGCAGCAGCAGCTTGATCTTGTGTAGAGAAAATGTTACATGAACTCCATGTGACTTCTGCACCTAGAGATTGTAAAGTTTCAATTAAAACAGCAGTTTGTATGGTCATGTGTAAGCAACCAGCAATACGTGCACCTTTAAGAGGTTGTGAATTACCATATTCTTCACGAAGGCTCATTAGTCCTGGCATTTCAGCTTCAGCTAATTCTATTTCTTTTCTTCCCCAAGCCGCAAGCGACATGTCTTTTACTTTATTAGGTATGTAGGCTACAGTTTTTGTACTCATAATTGTATATTTGTCTCTTAAATTTGTGACTGCAAAGTTACGTAATAACTCTGAATTATATTAATGCCTCTTTATAAAACTATAAATCATAATTCACAAACTACTGTTAAAATCTGGCAGATTACAGAATCTTACAACGATTTGCTTAAACCTCTTACTCTAAAACCGAAAAGTAGAGAACGCGTTTTGGGTATGAAAAGTGAATTACATCAACGTGGGTTTTTAAGTGTAAGACATTTATTGAGAGAATTTGGTTATACCGACCTAGATTTATATTATGACGATAATGGAAAACCGCATTTAAAAGATGGAAAACACATTTCTATTACGCACTCGTTTACTTTTTCTGCTGTTGTGGTGAGTGATACCATTGTAGGAATAGATATTGAAAAAAAACGTGAAAAAATCACTGTGATTGCTCATAAATTTATCGATTATGAATTTGACTATCTGATAAAGAAAGATGATCAATATATTAATAAATTAACGGTTATTTGGTGTATTAAAGAATCACTTTACAAGTTGTTTGCAACGAACGGATTGAGTTTTAAAGATCATTGTTTAGTAATTCCTTTTGCTAAAAACGATGATTCTACAGTTGCATGGATTGATTATGAAAATGTAAAGCACAGGTTTTGTACCGCGTTTTTTGAGTTTGAAGGATTTACTTGTGCTTATGCCTTACCATCTTAATGAATAATATTTACCAAGACATAATAAACTCAATTCTAAAAGAAGAAAAATTACTTGCTATTTTAATCGATCCAGATAAAATGAAGATTGAAAATGTCAACGGGTTTATTAGAAAGGTAAACCAATCTATTGCGACTCATATTTTAGTTGGTGGAAGTACCGTTGAAGAAAATACTACAGAATTATTAGTTTCAGAAATCAAAACACATACAACACTTCCTGTTATTTTATTTCCAGGCGATGTAACACAAATCACAAATCAAGCTGATGCTTTGTTGTTTTTGTCATTAATTTCTGGAAGAAACCCAGAGTATTTAATAGGAAAGCATGTTGATTCAGTATCAGTTTTGAGAGATACTAATTTAGAAGTGATTCCAACTGGATATATTTTAATTGAAAACGAAAAAGAAACGGCTGTTCAATTGGTGACTCAAACGAAACCTTTACCTCGAAATAATGTTCAGGTAATTGTAGATACAGCTAAAGCAGGTGAATTACTTGGTATGAAATTGATATATTTAGAAGCAGGAAGTGGTGCAACAGAAGCTGTGAATGCTAAAATAATTTCAGAAGTAAAAAAAGAGCTAACCAATCCGTTAATAGTTGGAGGAGGCATTAGAAGTAAAAAGCAATTAGATGAAGCTTACATTTCTGGAGCCGATTTAGTTGTTATTGGAACTGCTTTTGAAGAAGATGAATCTTTTTTTAATGAATTAAAATGAACGAAATTTTTGACTTTTTTCTTGAGCCATATAAATCAGCTTTGGCTTTAAATATATTTTTAGAATTTGTTGCCGCAACCTTTGGTGTTGTAAGTGTTGTTTTTGCCAAGCGAGAAAATATTTTAGTGTACCCAACAGGAATTATTAGTACCGGAATTTATGTGTACTTATTATCGCAATGGGATTTATATGGCGATTTAATTATTAATATTTATTATACGCTAATGAGTATTTTTGGTTGGTATATGTGGAGTAAAGTGATAGATTCTAAAAAAAATCATATTCCTATTTCAAGAACATCTAAAACAGATAAACTTAAAGCTTTTGGAATTTTTGCCTTCACTTCGCTATTTGTCATTTTTGTGTATCGCTACTATAATGTGATGCCGAATAATTTAGGATTTTCAGAAAGTGTAAATTTTGCTTATACTAATTTAACATCAGGAAGTTTAAATGATTTCAGAAAAGCAACACCATTTCTTGATACGTTTACAACAGGAGTGTTTTTTGCTGCCATGTGGTTAATGGCTCTTAAGAAAATTGAAAATTGGACACTTTGGATTTTAGGAAACATAGTTTCAATTCCGCTTTATTTTGTAAAAGGTTATGGTTTTACAGGAATACAATATTTAATATTCTTAATTTTGGCAATACAAGCCTACTATGTATGGAAGAAAAGCTTAAACAAAAAGATAGCGACTGCATAAAAATAGTCTTATTTGGTCCAGAATCTACAGGAAAAACAACACTTTCCAGACAATTAGCACGTTATTATAATTCGGTTTGGGTGCCAGAATATGCTCGCGAATACCTTCAAGACAAATGGAATAATGAACGTAAAACTTGCCAGCCAGAAGATTTATTACCAATTGCCAAAGGACAAATAAAGCTAGAAAACGAATTGGCTCAAAAAACAAATACTATTTTAATTTGTGATACAGATTTGCTTGAAACTAAAGTGTATTCAGAAGCATATTATATTGGGTCTTGCGATCCAATTCTTAAAAAGTACGCTTTAGAAAACACATACGATTTATACTTTTTAACGTATATTGATACACCTTGGGAAGCTGATGATTTACGTGATAAACCAAACGAAAGGCTAAATATGTTTAAGGCATTCGAACAAGAATTAGTAAAACAAAAAAGACCATATGTATTGCTTAAAGGAAGTAAGAAAGAACGATTAGATGAAGCTGTAAAACATATTGATAAACTTTTAAAAGCAAAAAAATAAATGTTTTTAGAAAAAGATATAAAACAAATAGAATCAAAAGGACTTACAATTGAAAAAGTTAAAGAACAAATAGATCTTTTTAAAACAGGAATACCATTTTCTAATTTGGTAAAAGCGGCAATTGTTGGAGATGGTATCTTAAAACTAACAGAGACCGAAAGCAATGAGTTTGTTAGCTTTTTCGATAAAGAAAAAAATAACATTTCTATATTAAAGTTTGTGCCAGCTTCTGGTGCGGCATCAAGAATGTTCAAGTTTTTGTTTCAGTTTATTGCAGAGTTTAACCCTGAAAAGGATGACTTTATCTTAATGATGAAGGATAAGAACCTTCAATTATTTTTTAATAATCTAGAAAAATTCCCTTTCTATAATATAGTTTTAGCCAAATTAAAGGATGTTCACCCTAATTATAATATGTTAGATTCTAGCCAAAAAAAGCACCTATTTGTAAAAGCGATGCTAGAAGAAAACATGCTCAACTATGGTGATTCACCAAAAGGATTATTACCTTTTCATGAATACAAAAATCAAGTTGTTTCCAGCCCGTTTGAAGAACATTTATATGAGGGTGTTTTATATGCTTCTGAAACTGAAAACGTGAAACTTCATTTTACAATTTCAGAAAAACATCAAACTAAATTTGAATCAGAATTTGAAAGAGTGAATGAAATAATATCGAAAAAAACTGGAAAGCAGTTTGAAGTATCTTATTCTTTTCAAAAACAATCAACAGATACCATTGCGGTCACTTTAGAGAACAAACCATTTCGGAAAGATGATGGATCGATTTTGTTTAGACCTTCTGGTCATGGTGCTTTATTAGAGAATTTGAATGATTTGAATGCAGATATTATTTTTATAAAAAATATAGATAATGTTGTTGTTTCAAGCTATAAAAATGAAATTGCTAAATATAAGAAAGTACTTGCGGGTGTTTTAATTCAATTACAAAAACAAGCGCATAAATATTTGGCAGATATTGATAATACTCAAATTTCGACAGAAGATATAATAGTTATTTCGGGATTCTTAAAAACAAAATTGAATGTGAATTTTTCCTCAAAGTTTCAAGAGCTTTCAGAAACCCATAAAATAGTATCTTTAAAGAAAAATTTAAACAAACCTATCCGGGTTTGTGGCATGGTAAAAAATGAAGGCGAACCAGGAGGAGGACCTTTTTGGATTAAAGATGAATCAGGTAATGTTTCACTTCAAATTGTAGAATCTGCGCAAGTCGATATAGGAAATAAACAGCAAGAAGAAATCCTTAAAAAGTCTACACATTTTAATCCTGTAGATGTTGTTTTTGGAGCCAAAGATTACAAAGGCAACAAATTTGATCTCACCAAATTTGTAGACTATAAAGCAGCATTTATTTCAAATAAAACTTATGCTGGAAAAGATTTAAAAGCATTAGAATTACCTGGCCTGTGGAATGGTAGTATGGCAAAATGGAATACCATTTTTGTTGAAGTTTCTTTAATGACATTTAACCCTGTTAAAACAGTTAATGACTTATTAAAAGACACACATCAAATTAATAGCAAATGTTAGATGAAGACGCTTTAATTAATGAATTAACTTTCAAAGCTGTTCGAAGTTCTGGTGCAGGTGGCCAGCATGTTAATAAAGTGTCTTCTAAAGTGGAGCTTACATTTAATATTCTAGAATCTTCTGTTTTAAACGAAGAGCAAAAATTTTTATTAATTAAAAATCTAGAGACAAAACTCTCAAAAAAACAAGTTCTTTTATTACAATGTGGCGAAAGTAGAAGTCAACATAAAAACAAAGCCATAGTAAAAAGTCGATTTTTGGAGCTAATTAAATCAGGGTTAATAGTTCCTAAAAAAAGAAAAATAACGAGAACTCCAAAATCAGTCAAACTAAAAAGACTTTCTAACAAAAAGAAAAACGCTGAAAAAAAGGTAAATAGAAAGCCTCCAAAAATAGAATAGTAAAATACATTACTTCTAATTAGTTTCTTTTTTTAAAATTATATCCAGAAGTGTTTGTTATTTATTTTTCCTTACTATCTTTGCATCGTTCTCATAAAGGGGTGCCTATTATCGGCTGAGATCATACCCATTGAACCTAGAACAGGTAATGCTGTTTAGGAAAGTATAATACAATTTTGTGTTATAGTGTCATGTTGAGCTTGTCGAAACATCTCACAAATAAATTAATTATTAATAAAGAATAATGACCTCTTTTTATTCGATTTGATTATACTATAATCGAAAATCGCATGAAAAATATAATTACTTTTTTATCTCTATTTGTACTATCAATTTGTGTGTATTCTCAAGAAAAGCTAAAAGATTCAACGAAAGTCGAAACGCTAGATGAGGTTCTGGTAAAAGCAGTTCGTGTTAGTGCAACATCGCCAATAACACATTCTAACATCACTAAAAAACAATTAGAAAAACGTAATCTAGGACAAGATATTCCTATTTTACTTAACTATTTGCCATCTGTAGTCACAACAACAGATGCTGGCGCTGGGATTGGTTATACGGGTCTTCGAATTCGTGGCATCAATGCACAATCTACTAATATTACAATCAACGGAATCCCTTATAACGATGCAGAATCATTAGGAACATATTGGGTTAATTTAGGCGATTTTGCATCTTCAATCGAAAGCTTACAATTACAACGTGGTGTTGGAACATCAACAAATGGTTCTGGAGCTTTTGGAGCAAGTATTAATGTACTAACAGATGCCATTTCGGAAAAAACAAATGCCGAAATATCAAATTCTTTTGGAAGTTATAATACATGGAAACATACACTAAAATTTAGCACAGGAGCACTTAATAATCATTTTGAATTTGCTGGGCGATTATCAAAAATTAAATCTGATGGATATATCGATAGAGCATCTTCAGATCTAAAATCATATTTTTTACAAGCGTCATACTTCGATGACAATAGGTTATTGAAAGCCATTATGTTTGGAGGAAAAGAAGTAACATATCAATCTTGGAACGGGATAGATGCTGAAACTTTAAAAACAGATAGGACTTTTAATTCAGCTGGAATGTATACAGACAATAATGGAATTTCTAAATTTTACGATAATGAAGTTGACAATTATAATCAAGACCATTATCAGTTACATTGGAACGAACGGTTTAATAATAATTGGTCTACAAATCTAGGGTTGAATTATACCTATGGCAGAGGGTATTTTGAACAATATAAAGAAGATGAAGATTTTACCGATTACGATTTAGACGAAATCACGCTTGGAGGAGAAACCATTAATACAACAGATTTAATTCGTCGTCGTTGGTTAGACAATAATTTTTATGTTCTCAATGCAAATGCAAATTATAAAAATGATGTTTTAAACACGACATTTGGTACTTCTTACAGTAGTTACGACGGTGACCACTTTGGAGAAATTATTTGGGCAGAATATACTAGTAATAGTGAAATTAGAGACCATTATTACGATGGCAACGGAAAGAAGAAAGACTTTAATGTATTCGCTAAAGCAACCTACAGAGTGAATGATAAAATAAGTTTGTATGGTGACTTGCAGTTACGAAATGTAGATTATAAAACATCTGGTTTAACTTCAGATAGAATTCCTTTTAATATCGATAAAAATTATAATTTTTTCAATCCAAAAGCTGGAATTACTTGTAAAATAAATGACGTGAATAGTCTCTATTTTTCGTATGCTAGAGCAAATAGAGAACCAAATAGAGGGGATTTTGAAAATAACGAATCTATAAAACCAGAACAGCTAAATGATTTTGAATTGGGCTGGAGACATAATACAGAAAAAGTCAAAATCAATATTAATGCCTACTATATGTTATACAACGAGCAACTAGTTTTATCTGGGCAAATAGACAATACAGGAAGCCCAATTAGAACGAATAGTGGAGAAAGTTATCGATTAGGATTAGAAGTTGAAGCTACTATTGCAATTTCAAATAAGTTTTCTGTACAACCAAATTTCACCTTAAGTTCAAATAAGAATAAAGAAATGATTTCGTCTATTGATGGTGTTTTAGTAAATCTTGGTAAAACAAATATTTCGTTTTCACCAGAATTTGTTGCTGCTAACGCATTTGTTTTTCAGCCAAATGAAAACTTTCAAGCATCATTTTTAAGTAAATATGTTGGCGAACAATTTATGGGTAACACAGATTCTGAAGTTTCAAAATTAGAAAGCTATTTTGTAAATGATTTCAACATGTCATATGAGTTCAAAACCAATTCAATTTTTAAATCAATAACCGTATCAGGTTTAATCAACAATATTTTTGGAGAGAAATATGTATCTAATGGGTATTATTACACCTATGATGACACATGGTCAGATCCAAATCAAATAACAACTATCGAAGGGGCTGGATATTATCCACAAGCGACAACTAATTTTTTGTTAGGCGTAACGTTGAAGTTTTAATTTGAAATAAATAAATTGTTCCCACTTTCTTCAACACGATAGGCTTTTAAACCACATCGCAAATCAGAATTATTTAAAGGCTGACCTGTAAATAAACTGTATTCATTGTGGTCGTCGCAACCACAAGTACCTTCCAGTCCTGAAATAGCTAAAACCGAACATGTAGAAGGTGTATGATTTGGGTCTGCCGCATCGTATGCAACAAAACCAGTACCTGTATTTGTAACAATAATCCCTCGATTTCCTTCATTAGGAATAAGCACAGGATTGCTAGGAAAATTAAGTTGATTGTATTGGGGTAAACTTAAATTTACAGTCAGATTTACGCCAACATTTAGTAAAAAATTACAATTTTCGTCGTGATTATCACTTTTACTACAAGAGGTTACAACCAGTGAAATAAAGGCAATTAAAAGAATCTTTTTCATAGAATTAAAATCGATACGCAATTTACAACAAAAAGTGGGTTGAGTTAAATATTTTGTATATTTGTAAGGCAATCTCGTGTTTACGAGATTTTTTGATGCTGAACTTGTTTCAGCATCTTTTATTAAATTAAACGATGAAGTTATGAGTAAAGTATCATACTATACACCTGAAGGATTAAAAAAATTAAGAGCAGAATTAAGTCAATTAAAAGATGTAGAACGTATAAAAGCGTCTCGCGCGATTGCCGAAGCTAGAGATAAAGGTGATTTAAGCGAAAATGCCGAATACGATGCTGCTAAAGAAGCACAAGGTATGTTAGAAATGCGTATTTCTAAATTAGAAGATGCTTTAGCTGGTGCTCGATTAATAGACGAGTCGCAACTAGACACATCAAAAGCATTGGCACTTTCAATAGTTAAAATAAAAAATCAAGCTAATGGTATGGAGATGACCTATACATTGGTTGCTGATGGTGAAGCAGATTTAGCATCTGGAAAAATATCTGTAAATTCACCCATTGGAAAAGGATTATTAGGAAAATCTGTCGGTGACGTTGCAGACATAGAAGTGCCTAATGGGATTATAAAATTTGAATTACTTGAAATAAGCAGATAAATGCTAAAGAGATCTTTTTAGATTTCAAGGTATTTTTAAGTTATTAATATCAAGTCTTTATTCAAACAACGAAACGGTCTAAATTCTTAAAATATGGTTTCAATATTTACAAAAATAGTTAACGGAGAAATACCTTGTTATAAAATAGCAGAAACAGACGAATTTCTTGCTTTTCTAGATGTAAACCCGAATACTAAAGGGCATACACTTTGTATTCCAAAAAAAGAAGTCGATAAAATTTTTGATTTAGACGAAACTACTTATAACGGGTTAATGAGTTTTTCAAGAAGGGTTGCCATTGCCATAGAAAAGGCAATTCCGTGTAAACGTGTTGGTGTTTCCGTTATTGGGCTCGAAGTGCCACATGCCCATGTACATTTAATTCCATTACACTCCATGGACGATGCTCGATTTATGCTTAAAGTAAAATTAACTTCTGAAGAATTTAAAGTAACTGCACAAGCAATTCAAAATCAACTTTAATAAGGTAAAATAGTAAAAACAATACCTGTAATAATTATTGCACTTATAATTGCAACAAGTATCCAAGTTAGCTTTTTGTATTTAATAGAAGAGTTTTTAGGAATAAATGCTTTTTTATGATATTCAAAAACACGTTCGATATTTTGATCCCAACGTTCTGGATAAATAATGGTATTACAAGTATTGCAGAAAAATTCTTGAGAAACATCACTGGTGATAGATTTGTAAAATTTTGTTTCAACAAACTTTTGTTTGAAAGTTAATTGCAAACCATTAGCGCTATAACATTCAGGGCAGTTGTTGTTTAATTCAATTTCTTTTATGGTTATAAGTTTTTCGCCCATAATAGTATGTTATGATACTGATTTTAAAGAAATTTGCATCGTAGTGCCCTTGTCTATTTCAGATTTTAAGACTTTAATTTTACCATTATGAAAATCTTCAACAATACGTTTAGCTAACGACAAGCCCAAACCCCAACCACGCTGTTTACTCGTGTAACCAGGTTCAAAAATAGTTTTGAATTGTTTTCTAGAAAGTCCTTTTCCAGTATCGATGATATTAATTTTCACCTCTGTTTCGTTTTGCAGAATCTCGACAATTATTTTCCCCTTTCCTTTCATGGCATCAATCGCATTCTTTACTAAATTCTCAATAACCCAGCTAAATAATTCTTCATTTAGATTAACATAGATAGGATAATCAGGAGTCTCAATATTAAATTCAATAAGTTTAGAAGTTCGCGCTTTTAAGTAATCGTAAGATTCAATGGTTTTTTTAACAATATCTGCTTTTTTAAGTTTTGGTAAAGATCCAATTTTACTAAAACGCTCAGTTATGGTTTGTAATCTAGATATGTCTTTTTCAATTTCAACAATATAGTCAGGATTTACATTTTCATTTTTTAGTATTTCTGCCCAACCAATTAATGAAGATAAAGGTGTGCCGATTTGATGTGCAGTTTCTTTGGCCATACCCGACCAAAGTTTATTTTCTGATGCATTTTTAGTGCTTCGATAAAATAAATAGGCAACTGTACCAAATAAGAATATAATAAGAAGAAGCGCTAAAGGGTAATACTTTAATTTATTTAATAAAGGCGAATTACCATAATATAAAGTTGCTAAAACTTCGTTTCTAAAACGCATTTCAATTGGGCTATTTTCACTTGAAAATTTTTGAATCAAATTTTGAAGATAGATGGTGTCTTTCGCTTTTTCTTCATTAATATTTTTATGGCCAATATTACCATCTTGATCAACCGTAATCATTGGAGTTGTTGTGTTACTTTTAACTATTTGCAAATGCAATTCGCCAATATCAACTTCGAGATCTGTAGTGTTTAACAAATCTGTTTGGGCAAACGACCAGTTTTCCATTTTTGATCGTTCTTCAGCCTTAAAATTTTGAAAAAACACGTAGGTATTCCAAAGAATTAATGAGATTATTACAAATGATGCAACAACAATAATCCATCTTATTAGATTCAGATGTTTGGTAAAAATCATGAACACTAAATTTTGTATGAATATAATGCAAATCTGTTAATAATATTGTGTTACATGCTGTCAAATAGTTTTTAGTTAACTTTAAGAATAGTTACATTTGTTCAAATTTTGAAACTTCATGTTATCATTAGAACCTAAAGATGTATCAACCGCTAAATTGCATAGTTATTTGTTAAGTGCAGTTGCGCCGAGACCAATTGCATTTGCTAGCACAATTGATGCAAAGGGGAATGCGAATTTATCACCTTTTAGTTTTTTTAATGTGTTTAGTGCCAACCCACCAATATTAATTTTTTCTCCTGCACGACGCGTAAGAAATAACACAGTGAAGCACACATTGATAAATGCTGAGGCAACCAAAGAAGTGGTGATAAATGTTGTAAATTATAATTTGGTACATCAAGCTTCATTAAGTAGTACAGAATACCCAGAAGGAGTAAACGAATTTGAAAAGGCAGGATTGGGCATGCTTAAATCTGATATTGTAAAACCATTTCGTGTGGCCGAATCGCCAGTACAATTTGAATGTAAGGTAAATAACATTATTGCTTTAGGAACAGAAGGAGGTGCAGGAAATTTAATTATATGCGAAGTTGTTAAAATGCATATAGAAAAAGACGTATTAAATGCAGAAGGTAATATAGATCAAAAAAAGTTAGACCTTGTTGCAAGATCTGGAGGCAGTTATTATAGCAGAGCAAAAAAAGGTTTTTTTGAAATACCAAAACCAATATCTACTTTAGGGATAGGTGTCGATAGTTTACCCGATGAAGTTAAAAATAGTATGACTCTTACGGGAAACGATCTCGGTATGTTGGCCAATATTGAAGTATTACCAACCCAAAAAGAAGTTAGTATGTTTGTTAAAGAACTTGGAGAAAAATATTCAAAAATGAAGGATATTTCAATTAGAGAAAAGCATAAATTAGCACGTAATTATTTAAGCTATGGCGATATAAACAGTGCGTGGAAATTATTATTATCATAATCAGTAAAAATTTTCCTGTGCAGACAGGAATCTTTTAAATTTTAAATCAAATTATTAAATGGAAATTCAAGGAAAGATTAAACTCGTTGGCGAAACTCAAACTTTTGGTGCCAATGGATTCAGAAAAAGAGAAGTTGTTATCACAACTGAAGAGCAGTACCCACAATCTATCATGATAGAGTTTGTTCAAGATAAAACAGATTTATTAAACAACTATCAAGTTGGGCAACAAGTTAAGATAAGCATTAATTTAAGAGGACGCGAATGGGTAAATCCTCAAGGCGAAACAAAATATTTTAACTCTATTCAAGGTTGGAGAATTGAGAGCTTACAACAAGAAGCATCAAGCGGAGAGATTCCTCCAGTACCACCAGTAGATGCATTTGAACCAGCTGGCGAATTAAACGAAGAAGATCACGACGACCTTCCGTTTTAATAAACAATAGTGTCACATTGAGCTGACCATTGAGGTATCACATTGAGCTTGTCGAAATGCTTTCGAAATGGTCTAAGTGTAGACATAAACAAATAATAAGAAACCTTTCAGTAAATACTATTGAAAGGTTTTTTACTTTTATAACATGCAATACTTAACAAAAGAAGTAAAATTTCCAGAAATAGCAACCGCCTCACAAGAAGGTTTGTTAGCAATAGGAGGTGATTTGTCTTCAGAACGTCTTTTGTTGGCATATAAAAGTGGAATTTTCCCATGGTTTGACAATGACGAACCTATTTTGTGGTGGTCACCAGACCCACGTTTTGTCTTATTTCCAGAAAAGTTGAAGGTTTCAAAAAGTATGAAACAAATATTACGAAATTGTAATTATACCATCACAATCAATAAAGCATTTAGTCAAGTAATACAGCAATGCTCTATAATAAAACGCAATGGGCAATCCGGTACTTGGATTACTGATACTATGGCTAATGCGTATTTGAAACTTCACGAGTTAGGTTATATCAAATCTGTTGAGGTTTGGCGTAATGGCATGTTGGTTGCTGGACTTTATGGTATAGATTTAGGTAATCGTGTATTTTGTGGCGAGAGCATGTTTACATTAGAGAGTAATGCAAGTAAAGTTGGGTTTATCACTTTTATTCAAAACAGTGATTATAATCTTATAGACTGTCAAGTCTATACAAATCATTTAGAAAGCCTTGGAGCAGAAGATATTTCAAGGGAAAGATTCTTGAATTATTTGAAGCATTAATGCTTAATTTTTTTAAAAAACATCTATAAGAGTGTAATAATCTTTAACTTCTACCACTAATCTTAAATAGTAAAGTTTTGAGTAACGATTTTTATACATCATCTATTTTGCCCTATTCCGGGATAATTATAAAAATTTGTAGAGCGTATACTGATTCTCAAGAAGATTTTGAAGATTATTATCAGGAAGTCTGTTTACAAATTTGGAGGAGTAAAGACAAATTTAGGGGTGACTCCAAATGGTCAACCTGGATCTACAGGCTTTCGTTGAATATATGTTTGACATTAATTAAGAAAAAGAAAAAGAATCGCCAGAATTATGCTTCAGATTATTCTGTGTTGAATGAAAGTACGGAAGATAATCAAGCATTTTCAGACGAAGCCCTTAATTTATTGTATGATGCGATTAAGAAATTATCTGAAATAGACAGAGCTGTTATTTTACTTTACTTGGAAGAAAAACCAAATAAAGAGATTGCAGAAATTATTGGTACGACTCCTAATAATATAGGGGTACGTGTAAACAGAATTAAAGAACGATTAAAAAAAATATTAGATGGAAAAGTCAATTGAGTCAATTTGGAAAAAGGGTTTTTTAGAGGATGATGCATTAGTTGCCCCAAAACTAAATAACCTATACAATCAAAAATCTATACACATTATAGATAAATTTAAACGTATGTTTAAAATAAACCTGAATGCACTTGTAGTTTTTTCTTTTGCACTTCTACCAATTTCTTTTTTAGTAAAAATTCCTGTTATGGGAGTGATGATGTTTGTATTATTAAATGTTATAGTTCTTGTTAATAAAAAACTATTTAGAGGATTGAATAAAATTGATAAGAACGTAAGTAGCTATCAATACCTTAAATCTTTTGATAACTGGATGAAAGACCAAATTTTGGTTAATATAAAAATGTCTAGATATATTTATCCTTATATTTTTCTAGCAATGATTTTTGGGTTTGGATTTTCTAGTGACTTTCAGGAAACTTTAAATAGAATATTGGGAACTCATGAAATTTATTATTTCTATGGAATACCAGTATATTGGGTAATTACAATGTTTTTAATTATGGTTTTGTTGGCAATTTTTGGTGGGAGAATATATAAATGGGATTTGAATTTGGTTTACGGAAGAATATTAAAAAAATTGGAAGAAACTATCGCAGATATGGAAGATTTAAGGGCCTCAATTTAAAAATAAATGAATAGAATGAATAGAAGGTGTAACAATTTAATTTTTAAGCCACTAATTAAGTAAAACATATATAATGACAATAAATAATACTATAACATTTTTCGAAAGTTTACAATCTCAAGCAAATAAAAAATCTGAAATTAAAGTCTATAGCGATTTTATAGCTATTCTATCAAATTTAAAAAATAGAGAGTTAAAAGACGAACAATATCAATCAATCAAAAAAGAACTTGACAGTTTAAAATTAAAATCAAACCCAAATAACAAGAAAAGATATTACGCGAAAAAACTTAACGAATTTAAAACGTATTTAGAGAAAGAATTTTCCCTCGTTTCAGAAGGATATTATACTACTATTGGAACAGGAATTGGAATGAGTTTAGGCGTTGCAATTGGCGCTAGCTTTGGTGAATCTACAGGTATTGCACTTGGCATTTCAATTGGCATGTTAATTGGGTTAGCTATAGGTCGAAAAAAGGATGCTGAAGCAGAAAAACAAGGCCTCGTATTAAGAAGTAAAATTAATTAAAACATTTCAGTTTCTTTTTGTTATAAAAAACTTAATTTAGTTTAAAATAGGTACTATTAAAAACTGTAATTAGATGACAATAGTTAATAGCAAACAACAAGACATCCCTGAAATTTTCAGATTATACAAATTAGCAACCGATTTTCAAAAAATTAAATTCCCAGGAAACCTCTGGCCACAATTTGATAGAAGTCTTATTGAAACAGAAGTGGCAGAAGGCCGTCAATATAAACTATTAATTGAAAACAAGGTTGCTTGCATCTGGGCGATAACTTTTAGTGATTCACAAATCTGGGAAGGCAGTGATAATGATTCGGCAATTTATATTCATCGAATTGCAACAAACCCAGAATTTAGAGGCCAAAATTTTGTAAAAATAATTGTTGATTGGTCAAAAGAGTACGTAAAAAAACATCAAAAAGAATATATCAGATTAGATACCTGTGGTAATAATAAAAGACTAATTAATCATTATGTCAAATGCGGCTTTGAATTTCTAGGAATGAAAAAAATTAAAAATAGTTCAGGATTACCATCACATTATCATAATGCAGATGTCTGTTTTTTTGAAATCTAAATATAAATTTTTTGTAAAAGTTTGTTACTGTTTTGTTAACTGATAATTATCATGCGCTAATTTTTAAAAAAGTTTGATATTAGTATCTTAATTAAATCTTATGCTAACAAAAGACGATTTTAAATTATACAACAATAAAGTAGGTTTCTTAAAAATTATAAAAGAAAAGATTCCCAAAGAAAATGTAACAGATGTTTTAAATACAATTCAATATGAAAAAGAATTGTTGCAATTACAGGCTGAATTGGTTGACCTTCAGCAATGGGTTGCAAAACACAATAAACGTGTTTGTGTCATTTTCGAAGGAAGGGATGCTGCTGGTAAAGGTGGGTCGATTAGACGGTTTACCGAACATTTAAACCCTCGTTCTATGCGAGTTGTCGCATTAACAAAACCCACAAAAGTAGAAACTGGACAATGGTATTTTAGACGCTACATAAAAGAACTACCAAATCCTGGAGAAATAGTTTTTTTCGATAGAAGTTGGTACAATCGCGCTGTTGTCGAACCTGTTATGGAGTTTTGTAACGATGAGCAATACCAAAAATTTATGGTTCAGGTTCCAGAATTTGAGCACATGCTTTATGAAGATGGCGTTGTATTAATAAAATTTTGGTTTTCAATTTCTAAAGAACAACAAGAATTAAGATTTAATTCTAGACTAAATAACCCATTAAAACGTTGGAAATTTAGTCCTGTAGATCAAGAAGGTCAAAATCGTTGGGACGATTATACCTTTTATAAAGAACAAATGTTTAGTAAAACACATACTAGTTTTAGTCCTTGGATTATTATTAAAACTAATAATAAAAAAGAAGCACGTTTAGAAAGTATGCGTTACGTATTATCAAAATTTGACTATGAAAATAAGGGGAGTTCTGGAACAACATTGTTTCCAGACCCAAATGTTGTGCAACGTTACCATAGAATGGTTAAACAAATCGATTAAAAAGCATGGAAAATCTTTCAGATAAAGACTTGAAAAAATTAAACTCTAAAAAAGGATTAAAACTTTTTTTAAATGAAGAAGATATTAATTCAGCAAAAGCATTAAGAATTATTAATTACGAATCTCGATTAAAAAAATTACAAGAAGAGCTTATTAAATTACAAAATTGGGTAGGTAAGAACAACCAAAAAGTTGTTGTGATTTTTGAAGGTAGAGATGCTGCAGGAAAAGGAGGTGCTATTAGAAGAATAACAGAGCATTTAAATCCTCGAGAATTTCGAGTTGTTGCATTGTCTAAACCAACAGACGATGAATTAGGACAGTGGTATTTTCAGCGTTATATAAACCAATTGCCTAGGGAAGGTAAAATGGTGTTTTTCGATAGAAGTTGGTATAATCGAGCTGTTGTTGAACCAGTAAATGGGTTTTGTACCTCAAAAGAATATGAGACATTCATGAATCAGGTAAATGATTTTGAACGTATGATTACAGAATCAGGAATTATACTTGTTAAATTCTATATATCGATTTCTAAAGACGAACAAGAAAAGCGATTTGAAGAGATAAAATCTAGTCCATTAAAAAAGTGGAAATTCAGTCCAGTAGACCAAAAAGCAATCGAACTCTGGGATGATTATACAAATTATAAAGATAAAATGTTTCATTTAACAAACACAGAGATTGCGCCATGGGTTGTTATTAAAGCAAACAGGAAAACAAGAGCAAGAATCAATGTTATAGAGCACCTTTTAAATAGCGTTCCGTACAACCCAAAAAATCAAGAAGTTATTAAGCATATTGAGATTGAAGAAAAAAATATTGATTAGATTCCTAAAGGCGACGATATTGTTTCTTTTTCCCGAATAAGCATTTTAATAACGAATCTTCTAAATATTTATCAAACCTCACCATACCTAAAACACGCAACCTCATGGTCATTTACCATACCAGTAGCTTGCATATGAGCATAGATTACTGTAGAGCCCACAAACTTAAACCCGCGTTTCTTTAAGTCTTTGCTAATAGTATCACTTAATGGTGTGTTTGCAGGTATTTCATTTTGGCTTTTAAATGAGTTTTTTATTGGTTTTCCATCAACAAAACCCCAAATATATTTACTAAAACTTCCAAACTCATCCTGTATTTTCATAAAAGCTTTGGCATTTGTAATCGTGGCGTTTATTTTTAATCTATTTCGAATAATGCCTGCATCTTGTATTAGTTTATCAATCTTTTTTTGATTGTATTTTGCTATTTTTTTATAGTCAAAATTATCAAAAGCCTTTCTAAAGTTTTCACGTTTACGTAATACTGTTATCCAGCTTAATCCTGCTTGAAAAGTTTCAAGAATCAAGAATTCAAAAAGGGTATCGTCATCATAAACTGGTTTTCCCCATTCTTCGTCATGATAAGCTTCGTATAAAGAGTCACCAACGCACCAACCACATCTGTGTTTTATGCCCATATTGTTATGTAAGTTTTTTTATATGTATCAGACTATTGTATGATAATTATCATGGTTTTAAAAAAAGGAAGATACTAATTTTATGCTTTCAAAAACAAAGGAATAATATGAATTCAATTATAAAGAATAGTTTAGATAAAAGTATGTCTTATCAGGAATATCGTTCTTTGGTAAAACAATTGACTACCGAGAATAGTACGACTGGACCAATTAAGACAGAAGCACTGGCAGATTATACGAAACTTAATGACAGACGTATGAATCGTTGGGACAAAACCTTAAAACTATCGGAAGAAGCGATTGCTGCAACAAATAAACTTCATGATCGTGTTACCTGGTTAGTTATAACAGAAAGTTGGTGTGGTGATGCTGCTCATGTGATGCCTGTGATTAGTAAAATGGCAGATCTCAATGATAATATACATTTAAAAGTAGTACTTCGTGATGAAAACGAAGATTTAATGAATCAGTTTTTAACCAATGGCACTAAGTCTATCCCGAAAATGATTATGATTAATGAGGGAACAGGTGAAGTTACTGACACCTATGGTCCAAGACCAAGTGAAGCCACTAAAATGGTTAGCGATTACAAATCTGAACACGGAACATTAACACCAGAATTTAAAGAAGATTTACAGCGTTGGTATAATCAAGATAAAGGAAAAGGCACGATAAAAGATTTAACATTGATGCTTTGTGAAGTAGAACCTACTATTTGCCAATAAAGTAAAAAGTAATAGAACCTATTTGTGATGCTTTTGAAGCATCAGCACTAAATCGTGCTTCTTTAGCATACTCGATTGCATGATCTATTAAGCATTCGTTTGATGAGGTAGAAGAAGTGTTGGTATAGGCATCTGTAACATCACCTTTTTCATTAACAGAAATATTTACTACTATTTTGCCGCTAAATTCACAGAGGTAAATAGGTGTTGGTAAGTAAATATCTGTTCTATCAACTAAAGAATAACTCATGGTGCTTTTTGTATTTGCTCCCTCGCTTTGTTGTTGCTTTAGTAAATTGTTTACTTTACTAAATTTCGATAAATCTTCTTTTTCTATACTAGAATCATCAGGCTCATACGTTTTTTTTTCAGTTGAGGTGCTGTGATCTGCGTTTAATAAGGGGTTTTCATAGTCTTTAGGTGGTTCAATGGTTTTGTATGCTTGTGCGAATTGTTTGCTTTTTGCTGTTTCGTTAAAACCTTTGTTAGTTTCGGCCTTGCTTCCGTTTAGTTGCTCTAAAGCTTCAATAATTTTTATTTCTTCTTGGGTAAGTTCATCTTCTGGTTCAATTTCGTAGTAACTTTCAGAATACCCTTTGTTTTGTTTTTGAATACTTAAATTAAAAACAGAAAGTACTATAGTTCCTGAAATCAGTAATGTAATAAGTAGGGCTCTATGTTGATCTGTAAACTGCAAATGCTTATAAAGATGAGGCTAATTACTAGCAATGTTTTGAGAAATATACGTAAAAATATACAGATTAGTTTTTTAGACTTTCAATAAAAACTTCAGGAGTCAATGCTTTCGTTACTTGAAAGTTACCAATTTTGGTACGTCGGAGTTGAGATAAATGCGCTCCAGAATGAAGTGCTTTACCAAAATCGTTAGCTAAAGATCGTATATAAGTCCCTTTACTACAAACTACTTTAAAGTCTATATTTAAACCATTAATTTTAGTGATTTCAAATTCGGAAACATTTACTTTTCGAGATTTAATTTCAACATCTTTACCAGCTCTAGCAAACTCGTATAGTCGTTTTCCGTCTTTCTTTAAAGCTGAAAAAACTGGCGGTATTTGTTCAATTTCGCCAATAAACTGTTGCGTAGTTTTATGTATTAAATCTTCAGTAATATGTTCTGTAGGAAAAATTTCGTTGATTTCTGTTTCCAAATCAAAAGATGGTGTTGTGCTACCTAAAACAAAACTTCCTGTGTATTCTTTAATCTGGCCTTGAAAAGTATCTATTTGTTTGGTCATCTTCCCAGTGCAAATCACTAACAACCCTGTGGCTAAAGGATCTAAAGTTCCTGCATGACCAACTTTTATTTTTTTAATATTGAATGCATGTCGTATTTCCCAACGCAGTTTATTTACCACTTGAAAAGACGTCCAATTTAGAGGTTTGTCAATAAGTAAAACCTGACCAGATAAAAAATATTCAGCAGTTAACATATTAATTTAATAAAGAAAAAATGATTGTTGCAAGACCAACAACCACACAATAGATTGCAAAGTATGATAACTTACTTTTTTTAACCAAAGTAATCATCCAAGTACAAGCAAATAAACCAGCAATAAAAGCAGTAATAAACCCAACAGACAAATATGTGAAATTAAGACTCTCGTATTTAAGATCTCCACTTAAAACATCTTTAGCGATTTTTCCAAAAATAAGAGGTACAACCATTAAAAACGAAAAACGTGCTGCTTTGGTTTTGTCATTTCCTAATAATACTGAAGTCGATATTGTTGCTCCAGAACGTGAAATCCCAGGCAACATAGCTATAGCTTGAGAAATACCAATAATGAACGCATTTTTAAATGTTACTTTTTTATTTGTATCTTTTGCTTTATCTGCTAAAAATAGGAGAATGGAAGTAACTAATAACATACAACCAACCAGTAAAATATTACCACCAAAAAGCTGTTCAAGTTGCTCTTCAAAAAAGAGTCCAACAATTACAGCAGGAATCATAGAGACTATAATTTTAACAATCAATTTTGTGTCTTCATTCCATTTAAAAGAAAACAAACCTTTTATAATTTCTAGAATATCTTTTCTAAAAACAACGATGGTACTTAGTGCGGTTGCAAAATGAAGTACAACTGTAAAGAGTAAACTTTCTTCAGGAATTGAATCATCACCAAGAATAGCTTTTCCTATTTCTAAATGACCACTTGAAGAAACAGGTAAAAATTCGGTAAGTCCTTGAACGATGCCAAGAATAACAGAGTCTAAAATATCCATTGGGCAAAAATATTAAAATAGATATAGCATTAAGTAATTAATTGGAAAAAGTTACGCCTTAAATGTAGAGTCTCTAATAATTAACGTTCCTTTAATTTCAATAGTTTTAGTGCTTATAGCTTCAGTAGGGTTTTTGATTTCTTCGATTAAGTATTTTACAGCACTAGCACCAATGCGCTCACCAGGTTGATCTATAGTTGTTAAATTGGGCTCTATAATTGTTGAGTGGCTTGAATTACTAAACCCGATGACAGCTATCTCTTCAGGGATTTGGATTTTAAATTTTTTAAGTGTTTGAATGACCCCTATGGCAGCGCTATCTGTTATGGAAAAAATAGCATCTGGTCTATTTTTTATACTTAATAGCAAATTCGCCATTCGTTTTCCTTGCTTCAATGAAATATCGTCTACACTAATTATTAATTTTTCATCAATAGGTAGATTATACTCTTTTAAAGCTCGAAGGTAGCCAGCATACCGCCTTTCTGAAGTATATGAGTATTCTGATTCTTTTATAATAGCTATTCTTCTTTTTCCAATGTTTATTAGATGCTCTATTGCGTTATATGCCGATTCTTCTTCATTCGTAACAATTTGAGAACAGGGAATCTTATTAGAGGCTTTATCAAACAGGATAAGTGGTATTTTATCCAAAATACTCAAAATACTATCGACGTTTCTTGTCATTTTTGAAATAGATATTAAAATACCATCTACATTGAATTGTAACATCGTTTTTAACATTTCTGCTTGTTTTAACACATTGTTGTTTGACTCTGAGATAATGACCTTATATCCTTGTTGACTGGCTTCAAACAAAATCCCCTTCAACATTGTGTCAGTAAAATAGTGAGTAATATTAGGAACTATTACGCCTATTATATTCGTTTTATGCTGCCTAAAGCCTTTGGCGAAAATATTTGGCACATAATTTAATTCTTTTGCCAATTTTTTAACTTTTTCTTTTGTGCCATCACTAATATCAGGGTGATCGTTTAGAGCTCTTGATACTGTAGAAATTGATAGATTGAGAATATTCGCGATTTCTTTTAATGTTGTAATTTTTCTTTTCCCCATATATTTTAAATTTCAAACGTTTGCGGTATCGTTTGCATACAAATATGTCACTTTTTTAACAAATATTACATGAATTTACCTTTATGTTTGACTTGAAATTAACTAATTCATAAAAAAAATGAAAAAACTATTACTAATTCTATTGTCGATTTTTGGGCTTTCCGCAATCAATGCACAAACAGAAATTTCTGGAACTGTAAATGATCAAAGCGGTGTACCTGTAACCGGAGCCAATGTGATTATTCAAGGAAGTACATCGGGAGCAACTTCTGATTTTGATGGAAATTTTACTTTTTCAACAGATTTAACAGGAAGTCAAGCACTTCAGGTAACTTATTTAGGCTATGCTACTTCTAATCAAGAAATTAATTTAGATGGCACAGCAATTAAACTTCAAATTGTTTTGCAAGAAGGCGGAAACTCTTTAGATGAGATCGTTTTAACTGCATCTGCAACATTTAGATCGCAAAAGGAAACACCAATGTCTATTAGTTCTCTAAAGCAAAAGGAAATAACTAAACTTTCTGCTAACAGTCAAGCAGATGTTTTGAGAAGTATTCCTGGTATTACTGCTGAAGGCGGTGGTGGTGAAACGGCTTCAAACGTTTTTGTAAGAGGTTTGCCATCAGGAGGACAATATGTATTTAATCCACTACAGTATGATGGGATGCCATTGATGAGTACATTTGGTTTAAATTCATCTGCTCACGATGTTTATGCAAGACCAGATATTGGGTTTAAGGGAGTTGAATTTGTACGTGGTGGTGCAGCCGTATTATATGGTGCAGGATCTGTTGCAGGGATTATTAATTATAGTAGTAAAACAGGAGATTCTAATCCAGAAAATATTATCAATGTAGAATGGGCAGATAAAGGTCGTATAAAAACGGATTTTTATAGCGGTGGAAAATTAGGAGGCGAAGATTCTAATACATATTATGCATTTACTGGATTTGTTAGAAAAGATGATGGACCAATAGAAACTGGATTACCAACTAAAGGGGTACAGTTTAGAGCAAATATTAAAAAGAAGTTTGAGAACGGATCATTCACTATTCATGGTCAATTTATTAATGATAAAGCGCAATTCTTTCTTCCTATACCTTTAGATGGGGATAGAAAAAGAATGGCAGGAAATGATGGAGAACCAGTGGAGCAACTACTGTCAGGTGAATTGGCTAATACATCATTTTTAACTGCTGGAGGTGCTTATGAAAGCCCTATTGAAGATGGTGTGTTTACTCAAGGAGGTTATTTAATGGGAGAGTTTGATTACAACTTTTCTGATGATTTAAGGTTAAAGTCAAAAATAAAATACGCAAATTATAAGCATAACTTTGCATTGTATATTGGAGGTAATGGAGATAATAATAATCCAATTACATTAAACGAATATGTTAATAATGTTGCTCCAGGAAATTTGGGATTTTCAGCTCAATACCAAGGCACATCCTCTGATATAAGTGGATCTGATATGGTTGTAGATAATTTACATATTGATAGATTAAGACCAATGACCGATTATTCTGGAGAGGTATCTTTAACCAAAACTTTAGAAGGTTCTAGCGGTACACATAATATCACTGGAGGAGTTTATTTAGCGCGTACTGAAGCTGAAGATGTAAACTACCAATATAGGGTGTTGTCTGAATTTAATAATAACCCTAAATTAGTGAACTTAAGCTATATTGATGCTGGAGGAGAAAATGTTACATTTTCAACAGGAGGTCTTTACAATAGAATCGGGATGACATCAAACAAATTTTTGTCACAAAATAAAACTGCATTTTACTTAACAGATGAGATGGTTTTTGACAGATGGCGTTTTGATGTAGGTTTCAGAATAGAAAATACAGAAGGAACTTTTAGCAACGGTAATATTGTTGAGAGCGAAGTTTATGGAGATGATACTTTAACACCTGAATTGGCTAATGTTAAGTATGCAGACGGTAGTTTCACAAGGGCCAATGTAAGTGCTACAGATTGGGCATTATCTTTAGCTGGTTTATATAATTTGAATGACAAAGTTAACTTATATGCTAACTTTTCTAAAGGGTTCTTCTTCCCTCAAATTAGAGGATTCTCTCCAATTTCAACTGGTGTCACTGGAAGTAAATACGACTCCGAACAAATTATTCAGTTTGAAGCAGGAACAAAAATAGGAATTAAAAATTTTAAAGCATCAATTGCAGGTTATTATGTTGGCTTGAGCGATAGAATAAAAATTGATCAAGGTTTTGTTGGTGGGATTCTTGTAGATTTAACTAGGTCGGAACAAAGCACGAGAACTATTGGTTTTGAGTCTACCTTCGACTGGAATTTTGTTGAGGATTTTAGTTTACGAGGCACGGTCACATATCAGGATCATGAAATCACTAAGAATGCTACTACTGATTTAACTAATAATACAACAGAGACAACAAACGAAGGCAATGAATTAGCAAGACAACCTAACTTTTTAGGAAGCCTAGGTGTCTATTTTGATAACAGAAAATTTGATGCACTCTTTTCTTTAAACTATACTGGGAGCAAATTTGCAGCAGATAATAATACAGTTGAGTTAGATGCTATAACAATTGCTCGATTAGGTGCTGGATATTTGTTTAATATGAGCAGTAAAGAAGATAGTCATGAAACTTTGAGGTTAGGGTTTTCAATTTTTAATTTGTTTGATGATGATGGAGTTACAGAGGGTGATCCACGAAACGTAAATCAAGCTGGTGATGCAGAATTCTTCTTCGGAAGACCAATACTACCAAGAAGATTTTTCTTGACCGCTACGTTAAACTTTTAAGTTTATTTTATATGTTAATTGGTTTCTCATCACTTACAGTTAAGTGTAAGTGATGAGATTTTTGTAAATAGTTGAAAGAAAAATATGCAAGAATTACTAAAAAGCGCAAAAAATGTTTTAGAAAAAAATTGGAAGAAAGGTTTCAGTATTCCATGTGAAGGACTATACCCATTTCAATGGCATTGGGATTCCGGTTTTATAGCTGTTGGATTTGCTCATTTTGATATGGACAAAGCCAAACAAGAGATTAAAACATTATTGAATGCGCAATGGAACAATGGATTTATCCCTCATATTATTTTTCATAATGAAAGTGATTCATATTTCCCAGGACCGGATTATCATCGTTCAGACCTCCACCCTTCGGCTTCTAAAGAATACAAATCGACTGGAATGACACAACCTCCAGTAACAGGGTTTGTGCTACAGGAATTATACAGAGTTGCCAAAAACAAAAAAGATATATTACAGTTTATTGAAGAGGTAATTGATAAAGTATATGAAAATCACCTTTACTTTTATAGTAACAGAGATCCTCAAAATGAGGGGTTAGTCTATATATATCATAATTGGGAATCTGGTACAGACAATTCTCCTTTATGGGACGATATTTTTAATACGATGGAATCTCCAGAGTATGAATTTGAGCGCAGGGACACCGAACATGTCGATGCTTCCCAAAGACCTTCTAAAAGGGAATACGATCATTATTTGCACATTATAGAAATAGCAAAAGAACATAATTATAGCGATAAAAAAATTGCTGAATTGTCGCCATTTTTAGTGCAGGATCCACTCTTTAATGCAATGCTTATTAAATCAAATCAAGCTTTAATTGATTTATATGATTTGATTGGAAACAATCAGGATAAAGTAAACCAATTGAAAAAGTGGAAGGAAAAGGGTGTCAGTACTTTTAATAATAAACTATTTGATTACGATTTAGGTGCTTACATCCATTATGACCTTAGAAATAATCGCCCTTTAAAGTATGTTTCGTCATCTTCATTTTCACCATTATATGCTGGCATTCCAGATAAAGAAAAGGCAGATATTATTGTAAAAACTATGATGGATAATTTTGGAAATAGGGACCAATACTTATGTGCCTCTTTCGATCCGACAAGTGAACGCTATGACCCTAAAAAATATTGGAGAGGTCCTGTTTGGATTAATGTCAATTGGCTTATATTTAACGGATTAATCGATTATGGTTATACTAATATAGCCGAAAGAGTAAAAAATGACACGATAGAACTCATTCAAAAATTTGGATTTCATGAATATTTCGACGCAAGAAAGGGAAAAAGTGAAACTGGTTATGGAGGAAATAATTTTTCATGGAGCGCTGCTTTGTTAATTGATTTACTAGAAAGCAAAACGTAAGTGTCACATTTAGATTTCTCAAAAAATTATATTCTAGAGGATGATAATGTAAAACTTAGTCCGCTTAAGACAATACATATTGAGAGTTTGTTAAATATCTCAAAAGAAAAGAAATTATGGACTTATTTTCTAGAGAAGGGTAACGATCTTGAAAATTTAACGGAGTACATTTCATCCACAATTTGCAATAGAATAGATAAAAAGGAATACCCTTTTGTGGTTTTCGATAAAATAAAAAAGCAATATGCTGGCACAACGAGGTTCTATGATTATTCATCTGAACTAAAAACAATCAAGTTGGGCCATACATGGTATGGTAAGGGTTTTCGAGGTACCGGATTAAACAAACGGTGTAAGTATTTGCTTTTTCAATTTGCATTTGAAACATTAAAATTAGAGCGCATAGGTTTTGGAGCACATGCCAATAATGTAGTAAGTATAGCAGCTATGAAAAGTATAGGCTGTAAAGAAGAAGGTGTATTACGAAACTTTATTCCATCAATGGATGGAAAAGGAAGAGCAGACATCATTTTGTTAAGTATTCTAAAAAAGGAATGGATTGAAAAAGTAAAAACAGATTTAAAGCATAAACTAACTAAAAATTAAAATCATGAATTGGCTAGACTATAGTATAATCATATTTTACATTATATTTTTCTTAGGAATGGGATTCTTCTTTAAGGATAATAAAGACTCTAAAGATTATTTTTTAGGCGGTAAAAGTATGGGTTGGTTTCCTTTGAGTTTGTCAACCATGGCAACACAGTTATCTGCTATAAGCTTTATTTCGGCACCAGCATTTGTTGGTTTAAAATTAAATGGAGGGATGAAATGGCTAACATTTGAATTTGCTGTGCCATTGGCCATGATATTTATAATGATTGTAATTATTCCACCATTATTTCGATCAGGTGTTGTTAGTATTTATGAATTCGTAGAAAAACGATTTAGTCCATCAACAAGATTAGTTTTAAGTATTGTTTTTCAATTAAGTCGTGCATTAGCAACTGGTGTTATGGTGTATACAATCGCCATTATTTTACAAGCCGTTTTAGATATAGATTTTGTGTACACTATTTTAATAATAAGTGTGATTACAATTATTTATTCATGGCAAGGTGGTATGAAAGCGGTTGTTTGGGGAGATGCTATACAAATGATTATTCTTTTTGTGGGATTAATTATATGCCTATACTTTGGATGGTCATTATTGCAGGACCATGGCGGATTAGCTGAAGGGTTTAATCCTGAACGCTTAAAAGTGATTGATTTTAATTTAGGTGTTGGAAAAGGAAATGAATATGGGTTTTTGCCTATGGTAATTGGTGGATTCTTTTTATACGTATCTTATTATGGATGCGACCAAACCCAAGCCCAACGCTTATTGTCTGCAAAAAGCGAAAAGACCATCCGTCAACTATTATTAGCAAATGGATTATTAAGGTTTCCTGTAGTATTAATATATTGTATTATGGGCTTGGTAATTGGAGGCTTGGTAACATTGGCACCAGATTTTTCACAAGAAATAGCTGCTACTACTCAGAAGTATTTTCCAGATGAATTTGCAAAGAATGGAATAAAAGCAGATTTAATGATTCCTGTTTTTATTATGAAATATTTGCCACATGGACTTATTGGGATTTTAATGGTTGGGATACTTTCTGCTGCCATGTCTTCATTAAGCTCAACAGTAAATTCACTTTCTGCCGTAACTGTTGAAGATTTTTTTAACAGAGGCAAGACTAAATTAAGCACAAAGAGGTATATGGTTATTTCAAAGGCATCAGTTGTTTTTTGGGGAGTAGTTTGTATTGCTAGCGCGTTCTTATTTGGTGGAAGTAAAAATGCTGTAATAGAAATTATTAATGCGATAGGTTCCGTGTTTTACGGTCCTGTACTAGTTACATTTTTTCTAGCTTTCTTTTCAAAAAAAGTAAATCATATTGGTATGAATGCGGGTATTATATTAGCCGTTTTAATTAATCTAACATTCTCCAAAACTATTCAAGAGTTATTTCATATTGATTTAGGAATTCATATATTTTGGATTTGGCTTAATTTCACAGGTGTTATAATTTCTTTAGTTGTTGCGTATGTGGTAAGTGCTATGACTAAAAACGTTGCTGTTAAAAAGATTTCTAATTTTAATATAGCAATTAAAAAAGAAGACTTTATGATTAAAGAAGTGTATATACTAGTAGCGTTTTTTATAATTATTGTGGTCTTTAGTTACTTTGTTCCAACTATCTTTGGGTAAAATTATGAGGTTTATATTATGAGAATAGTATTAGCACCAGACAAGTTTAAAAACTCATTGACAGGATTGGAATTTTGCAATGCTGTAAGCGAAGGTATTCTAAATGTTATACCATCTGCCAAAATTGTAGCTCTGCCATTAGCAGATGGAGGCGATGGCACAATAGAAGTTGTTGAATTTTATTTAAAAGGAAAGTATGTCTATGTTGAAGTTAATAACCCATTATTTAAAAAGATTGATGCTCCGTATTTATATTCAGAAGCAACTCAAGTAGCTTTTATTGAAATGGCCGAAGCTTCAGGATTAAAACTTTTGAATAATGAAGAACGCAATTGCAAAAACACAACAACTTTAGGTACGGGTGAATTAATTTTAGATGCTATTAATCGTGGTGCTAAATCTATTATTCTAGGAATTGGAGGTAGTGCAACCAACGATTGTGGTATTGGAATGGCAACCGCCTTAGGATACCGTTTTTTAGATAAAAGTAAAAACGAAGTTAATCCGATTGGAGCTAATTTATCTAAAATCACATCTATTGACGATTCGCGTTTAAATTCTAAATTATATCAGATTGATTTTAAAATTGCCTGCGATGTTACAAATCCGTTATACGGAAAAAATGGTGCAGCTTATATTTATGCGAAACAAAAAGGAGCAACTTTTGAAGACATAAATATGTTGGATAAAGGACTTGAAAATTTCTCAAAAGTAATAGAAGCTTATTTTAATGTAAATCCTCAAAATATTAAAGGTGCAGGAGCTGCTGGAGGCATGGGAATTGCAACACATGTTTTTTTAAATGGAACCCTAATTTCTGGAATTGAATTAATAAAGGAAATAGCTCAATTCGACAAAAACTTAAAAAATGTTGATTGGATTATTACTGGAGAAGGTAAGCTAGACTCACAAACTTTATCAGGAAAAACAATTACTGGTGTTATTGATTCAGCGAAAGCTAAAAGCATAAAAGTTGCAGCGTTTTGTGGTACTATGGATTTAGATGAAAAGTCAATTGAAGATTTAGGAATTTCTTATTCGGATTCAATAATGGATAAGGCCATAGATTTTGAAGATGCAATAAACAACACATCTAAATATTTAAAAGAAATTTCAATTGACTTTTCAAATAGAATTAAAAACAAATAAAAAACCTATTTCTTATTAGGATTCAAAAGTATTGCATAAATCTGGATACCAAATCCAATTAAAATAATAGCTGGAGCTAATCGAATACGTCTAAAATTAAAAATCTCTGGATTAAAAACATTAGGGTCATCACTACCACCTCCAGACATTAAAATAAACCCAAGAGCAATACATGCTAGTCCAATAAACATGAATTTGTAGTTTTTCTTGCCAAAAACAAAGTCGTTTTTTGCCTGTTCTTTTCGTTTCTTTTCTCCCATGATAGTATTTAGTGTTGCAAATTAAAGGTTTTATTTAAAACGAACCTGTTAACAAATCTAAAAATTATTGATAATACAATTGGTCGGTATTTAAATTTAAAAAACGCTGTGTCGCAAGATGTGTGCTTATCCAAGTAATTATAATTCCTAATGCAAATACAACTGCAAAAAGTAAGGCAATTAAAATAGGAGCATTAAGCAATTCTAACTCCGGGAAAGTTTTATCTACGTAATATAAAACGACTCCCATACCAATTAATGCGAGAATGGCACCAATAATACCAAGTCGTACACTTTTCCATACAAAAGGTCTACGTATAAATTGTTTTGTTGCGCCAACCATTTGCATGGTTTTAATGGTAAATCGTTTAGAATATACCGAAAGTCGAATCGAACTATTAATAAGTAAAACAGCTATAAGCGTAAAAATTGCACTTAAGATTAAGACCCAAAAGCTAATCTTTTTCACGTTGTTATTCATCATTTTAACCAAATCGTTATCATAATTAACTTCGTCAACAAAGTTTTTAGTTAAAGCTTCGTTTGATATTAATTCAAGCTGTTCTGAGGTGACATAATCTGCTTTTAAATGAACATCTATCGAATTCTGTAACGGATTGTAACCAACAAAATCCATAAAATCTTCACCATTTTTTTCTTTCATAAATTCGGCAGCTTGTTCTTTCGAGACGTATTCTGTAGATTTTATATAATCAGACATTACCAAGCTTTTTTCAAGCTGCTTAATCTCTACGTCTTTAGCCGAGTCTTTTAAATAAATGGTCATGACTACTTGCTCTTTAAAATGATCGGCTACTTTTTTTGCGTTAAGAATTAACATGCCTAAAACGCCTAATAAAAAAAGAACTAAAGCAATACTTAAAACAACCGAAAAGTAAGAAGTGATTAATCTTCTTTTTTGATATGTATCGAACGATGAACTCATAAAATGATTTAATTGAAGGTAAAAATATAAAAGAATTTGAAAAGAAACCTCAAAAGACATAAGTCTTTTGAATTCAAATAAAAATGTCATTCTAACGAAAGTGAGAACCTTTTAAAATGTTATTGTTTTATGAATAACAAAACCGGATTTTCAAATTAATTATACCATGACAGTTTTACAACGTTTAAACTTTCAACATTGTTATAATAAACCGTAAATTTGCGCTTTTATAAGCGGATAATCACATAATGAAATACCATTTCAACGACATAGAAGCCAAGTGGCAAAAATATTGGGCAGAGAACCAAACGTTTAAAGCCGAAAACAATTCAGATAAACCGAAGTATTATGTGTTAGATATGTTTCCTTATCCAAGTGGCGCAGGTTTACATGTTGGTCATCCGTTGGGTTATATCGCAAGTGATATTTACGCACGTTATAAGCGCCATAAAGGTTTTAATGTGTTGCATCCGCAAGGTTATGATAGTTTTGGTTTACCAGCCGAACAATACGCCATTCAAACAGGACAACATCCTGCAATTACTACAGAAGAAAACATTAAAACATATCGCCGTCAATTAGACCAAATCGGTTTTTCGTTTGATTGGTCTCGCGAAGTTAGAACCAGTGATCCAAATTATTACAAATGGACACAATGGGTTTTTATCCAGTTATTTGAATCTTGGTATAATAATGATAGCAATAAAGCTGAAAATATTTCAGTATTAAGAACGATTTTTGAAACTAAAGGTAATACGAGTGTTAATGCTGTATGTGATGAAAATGTTGAGGTTTTTTCTGCTTCAGATTGGAATGGGTATTCTTCCGAAAAACAACAAGAAATATTACTTAAATACAGATTAACATATCTCGCTGAAACAGAAGTAAACTGGTGTCCAGCTTTGGGCACAGTTTTAGCAAACGATGAAATTGTAAATGGAGTATCTGAACGTGGTAGTCATCCTGTAGTTCGCAAAAAAATGACACAATGGTCTATGCGAATTTCGGCATATGCTGAACGATTGCTACAAGGTCTAGAAACTATAGATTGGACAGATTCTCTAAAAGAAACACAACGCAATTGGATTGGAAAATCTGTTGGTGCTTCAGTAACTTTTAAAGTTAATGAACATGACGAAGTCATCGATGTATTCACAACACGTCCAGACACCATTTTTGGAACAAGTTTTATGACACTTGCTCCAGAACATGAGTTGGTGTCGAAAATAACCACACAAGAACAGAAAGTAGATGTAGAAGCCTATATCGAGGCAACTACAAAACGTAGCGAACGAGATCGTATGGCAGATGTAAAAACCATTTCTGGAGCTTTTACAGGAGCCTATGCACAACATCCTTTTACAAAAGAGCCTATCCCCATTTGGATTGGCGATTATGTGTTAGCTGGTTACGGAACAGGAGCAGTCATGTCTGTACCTTGTGGTGACCAACGTGATTACGATTTTGCAAAGCATTTTGGTATTGATATTCCAAATATTTTTGAAAGTATCGATATTTCTGAAGAAGCTTTTGCAGATAAGGACAATACCGTTATTGCAAATAGTGATTTCTTAAATGGACTAAAATATAAGAAAGCAGTTAAAACTGCGATTTACGAATTAGAGAAATTAGGTCAAGGCGAAGGAAAAACCAATTACAGATTGCGTGATGCTGTGTTTAGCAGACAGCGTTATTGGGGTGAGCCATTTCCAGTATATTATATAAATGGGATGCCGCAAATGATAGATGCACAACATTTACCAATCACGCTACCAGAAGTTGAAAAATATTTACCAACCGAAACTGGCGAACCACCATTAGGCAATGCAACGGTTTGGGCTTGGGATACAAACACGAATCAAGTTGTTTCTAATAAATTGGTTGTTGAGGCTCTCGAAACTACCCAAGGAGACACTTCGAGAACCTCAGTGTCCAATGATAACGGAATCTATCCACTTGAATTAAACACCATGCCAGGTTGGGCAGGAAGCTCGCAGTATTTTAACCGTTATATGGATCCTGAAAATGAGAATGAAATTTTCTCACAAGATGCCATTAACTATTGGCAACAAGTAGATTTATATATTGGAGGAAGTGAGCATGCTACAGGGCATTTATTATACTCGCGTTTTTGGCAAAAATTTATGTTCGATTTAGGACTAGTACCTCATGATGAGTTTGCAAAAAAGCTGATTAATCAAGGAATGATTTTGGGGACCAGTGCTTTTGTTTATAGGGTTGGTCTAAATGCTTTAACATTTTATGATAAACTCGAAATTACAGAAAATGATAAACAGAATATAAAAGCATTAAATGATAAATGTGAAGTCTTTCATGATGTCCTTATATCTGAAGGGTTGAGAAAATATTTTAAGAGCTATATAAATAATCCAAAAAATAAAGAAGATATAGAATTTAGGAAAAAGCAAGATAAACTCTTTGATCTATTCTTGAATTCTACTGGAATTTATGAAGAAATCGATAGATTAGGTTTAAAAGGGAAAATAAAAATTCCTTTTCCTGTTTCCTCAAGTACAAAATTTTATAAAACTCATGTAAAAGTTGAATATGTAAATGCTTCTGATGAATTAGATATCGAAGGGTTAAAGTCAGATGGTGAATTTGGAGATGATTTTAAAAATGCGATTTTCATTAGTGAAAATGGAGAAATTATTAAAAAAGATAATGACGCTTATAAAGTAGGTCGTGAAGTCGAAAAAATGTCTAAATCAAAATACAATGTTGTTAATCCAGATGATATTGTTACAGATTATGGCGCAGACAGTTTACGCTTATACGAAATGTTTCTTGGACCTTTAGAACAATATAAGCCTTGGAATACAGCTGGTATTACAGGTGTGCATAGTTTTCTTAAAAAACTTTGGAAATTGTATGTTGATGATAATGGATTGAAAGTCATAGATTCAGAACCCACAAAAGACAGTTTTAAAACACTTCATAAAACAATAAAAAAGGTAGAAGAAGATATCGAGAATTTTTCTTTTAATACATCTGTTTCAACCTTTATGATTGCAGTAAATGAGTTGACTGCTCAAAAATGTACGTCTAAAGATATTTTAGAACCGTTGTTAATTCTTATTTCACCTTATGCGCCACATATTGCTGAAGAATTATGGAATCAATTAGGAAATAATAAATCTATTTCGACAGCAACATTCCCGGATTTTAACGCTAGTTATTTAGTAGAGAGTAGTAAAGTATACCCAATTTCGTTTAACGGGAAAATGCGTTTTACATTAGAACTTCCTTTAGACATGAGCAAAGAAGATATTGAAAAAACGGTGTTAGAATACGAGAAAACTAAAGACCAATTGCAAGGCAGAACACCCAAAAAAGTAATTGTAGTCCCTGGGAAAATCGTAAATATTGTCGGCTAATGTTTCAAATTGATAATATAGAAATTCTAGGCTTAATTGCCGCATTTTTTACAACAGCAGCCTTTTTGCCCCAAGTATTTAAAACGTGGAAAACAAAGGATGTAACTGCATTATCTTTACCAATGCTAGTTCTATTTTTTACAGGGATTGTATTATGGTTTATTTACGGTTATTTAATGAATAGCCTTGCAATGATTCTTGCAAATAGTATCACTATTGTTTCAGCATTCTTGCTTATGTATTTTAAAATAAAGTACAATAAGAAATAAATTCTTCTAACGTTATTTTTTCTTAATTCATGACAAAAATTCATAATATTATTTTGGTTCTATTTTTGCAATAGGTAGATTATATTTATAAATACAAAATTAGAAACATGTTAGGATATTATATATTATTAGGAGGAATTGCTTTGGTAAGCTGGTTGGTAAGCAATATTTTAAAGAAGAAATTTGCACAATACTCGAAAGTACATTTGCGTAATGGTTTAAGTGGTGCCGAAATTGCAGAAAAAATGTTGACAGACCATGGTATTACCGATGTTGAAGTAGTTTCTACTGCTGGAAGTTTAACAGACCATTACAACCCAAAAAACAAAACGGTTAATTTAAGTGAGACGGTTTACAGTCAGAGAAATGCTGCAGCAGCAGCTGTTGCTGCCCATGAATGTGGTCATGCTGTACAGCATGCACAAGCGTATAGTTGGTTGCAAATGCGTTCGAGTTTGGTTCCTGTAGTAAGTGTTACTTCTAGTATGTCTCAATGGTTAATTATTGGAGGCTTAGTTTTAGGAGCTGCTGCTGGTATGGGAATTGGGTATTGGGTTGCAGTTGCAGGATTAGCAATGATGGGAATGGCAACATTGTTTAGCTTTATTACGCTTCCAGTTGAATATGATGCAAGTAATAGAGCACTAGCTTGGTTAAAAAATAAAAACATGCTATCACAAGAAGAATACGCTGGGTCGGAAGATGCTTTAAAATGGGCAGCACGAACGTATTTAGTCGCAGCAATTGGCGCGTTGGCTTCTTTAGTATATTGGGCTTTTCAAATTATGGGTAGAGATTAATTTCCATTAAAGCAATATAATTTTAAGTCGGATTGTTATAATCTGACTTTTTTTTCCTTAAATTTCAATTCTAAATAAACAAATAACTATTATTATGGAAGAGAATATTCAATCAAGATTACTTTTAAGTGATATCGCAAGTGTAGATCGCGTTGCTTTTTATAAAAAGACTTATGCACATGTTGCTGGCGGCGTTTTAGTATTTATTCTTTTTGAATATCTTTTACTACAAAGCGATGCCATAGTTGATTTTGCACTATCTATGACTGATGGTTATAAATGGCTAATTATGTTGGGCGGATTTATGTTTATTACAAATTATGCCGAAAAAATGGCATTGAGAACACTAGATAAAAACAAACAATATTTGGCATTTGGTTTATATATTTTAGCTGAAGCTTTTATTTTCGTACCTCTAATTTATATTGCTGCATTTTATATGGATTCCGGTCCAGAAATATTAAATCAGGCAGCGATTGTTACATTAGCGTTGTTTACAGGACTTACAGCTATTGTTTTTATTACTAAAAAAGATTTTTCATTTATAAAGTCAGGACTTACTATTGGGTTTTTTATAGCTATTGGGCTCATTGTAGCTGGAACGTTGTTTGGTTTCAGTTTAGGTCTTTGGTTTTCGGTTGGTATGTGTTTATTGGCTGGAGGCGCAATTCTTTACCAAACATCCACCATGATTAATAAATACACAACAGACGATTACATTCCTGCATCTTTAGGATTATTTGCTTCTTTAATGTTATTGTTTTGGTACGTGTTGTCAATTTTTATGTCTAGGAATTAGCATTAATTTTTATGCCTATAATTAAACCAGTAAACGGGAAATATCCAGAAATTCCAGAAGATTGCTACGTAGCAGAGAATGCTACAATCGTTGGCGAAGTTTCTATGGGTACCGAATGTAGTGTTTGGTTTAATGCTGTAATACGAGGCGATGTTCATTTTATAAAAATGGGCAATAAAGTGAATGTTCAAGATGGAGCTGTAATTCATGCAACATATAAAAAATCACCAACAACCATTGGTAATAATGTGTCTATTGGACATAATGCCATTGTGCATGGTTGTACAATCCATGACAATGTACTTATAGGTATGGGAAGTATTGTTATGGACGATTGTATTGTAGAAAGTAATAGTATTATTGCCGCGGGAGCTGTCGTAACTCAAAACACTAGAGTAGAAGCTGGAAGTATTTATGCTGGTGTGCCAGCCAAAAAAGTAAAAGACATTAGTAGAGAGATGATCTCAGGAGAAATTAACAGAATTGCAAATAACTATGTAAAATATTCAGGTTGGTTTAAGGATGTTTAAAACTCAAGGTATGCGACATTATACAGATCATCTAAAAGAGAAGACATAATATTAGGGTTTCCATTCGAATAAAATTCGTTTTTAGAATTGTGAAAATCAACATTGAGTAGGTTGTGTTTTTCTAAAACAGCTTTTGTTTGCCTCGCAACAGCTTCGCCTGAATCAATTATTTTAACGTGCTTTGGAAGCATATATAAAAGCAAAGGTATCAAATATGGATAATGTGTGCAGCCTAAAACGAGATGATCGATATTAGCTTCAATCATCGGTTTGAGATATTCTTTTAATAAGACCTTTATTTCTTCACTATCGATCTTTCCTTTTTCAATAAGACTTACTAATCCTTCACCAACTTGTTCTATAACTTGATGATCGTTTGTGTAAATGGATGAGGTTTTTGAAAACAAATCGCTGGAAAGTGTTCCTTTGGTAGCCAAGACACCAATGGCTTTATGTTTGCTTTGTAATGCCGCTGGTTTTATTGCTGGCTCAATGCCAATAAATGGAACGTTATAGGTTTCGCGAAGTATTTTTATTGCATTTGTTGTAGCAGTATTACAAGCGACAATAATTAGTTTACAGCCTTTGTCAAGTAGCAGTTCTGTGTTTTTTATACTCAGCTCGATAATCTGCTTTTTAGTTTTATCACCATATGGTGTGTTTATACTATCGGCTAAATAAATAGTGTCTTCGTATGGTAAAAGTTTATGAATTTCTTTCCATATAGAAGTGCCACCAACTCCAGAATCAAAAATACCAATAGGTTGTTTACTCATATTACAAAAGTAAAAAAGCTACCTTTTAAAAGGTAGCTTTTTATATTATTTTATGTTTTTAAAAAATTAGATACCTAATTCTTTTTTCACATCGTCAAGTAAGTTCTTACCATCAGCCATAATAACACCACCACCTTGAGTAGAGTCTAAAACATAATCAATACTTTGTGCTCTTGCAACCTTTAAAATGGCAGTTTTAGCTGTTTCAGTAATTGGTTTTAGAAGCTCAAGATTTTTGTCTTGCATATCTTGTTGAGCTTGTCTTTGGTATTGACCAATATTTTGCTCCATGCCTTGAACTTCTACAAGACGTTTTTGATTTTCTTCATCTGTTTTTGTTGAAGCTTCAGCATCGTATTGCTTCATTTTATTTTGAAGCTCTGTAGTCATACCTTGAATTTCTGCTTCGTAGGTTTTGCCTAATTTTTCAAGCTGTGTTTGTGCTGCTTTCATTGCTGGCATTGCTTGAATTAATTCTGATGTGTTAATATGTGCAACTTTACTTTGAGCTTGTGTAAAACTCATTGTTCCAATAAATAGAATTGCAAATAAAAGGGTTTTGAATTGTTTCATTTTTAAATAGTATTAACGTGTTATAAATTATTAATTGTTTTCTTCTTCTTTGTCTTGATCTGGATTAGTCTTATTTTCTTCTTTTTCTTGTTTAGCTTTTTCTCTCTCTTCTAAAATTTTCTTTTTTCTTTCTTCTAATTCTTTTTTACGAGCTTCTCTATCTGCTAATTTTTTTTGTCTGTTTTCTTCTATAATTTGCTCGCGAGTCTTTTCTTCTGTTACTTCAGAATTACTTTTTTCTATCGGGTTATCTTCTTCTTTTGCAGCTTCTACTGATTCTGTTTTCGCGCTATCTGCGCTGTTGTTTCTTGCGTTTAATTTATCTTCTTTGGCTTGAGCTCTAGCAGCAACAATACTGTCTCTACGTTTTTCTGTCGCTAATTTTTTCGCTTCGCGAGCAGCAAGAACTTCTTGTCTGCGTTGTTCTGCTTCCGTTTCACGTGCTGTTTGTTTCTCTTCTAAAGCTTTTTGTCTTTCTTCTTGTTCAACATTTATTTCTGGCACAAGTTCTTCGCTTTCTGCTGCTCTTCGCTCGGCTTTGGTTTGTGCTTGTGTACGTTTTGATGTTCTCGTAATACTTCTTAATACTTGATCGCTTATATCAAATCTATTTGCTGAAAAAAGCATAACAACATCAGCTGATTTATCAAAAATAAAATCATATTGTTTTGTTTCAGCAATATCTTGAACAGCTGCAAAAATTTGATCTTGTACTGGTTGCATCAACTGTTTTTTCTGAATCATTAAATCACCATTTGCTCCAAAACGTTTTTGCTGGTAATCTATAATTTCTGCTTCTTCAAAATCAATATCTTCTTCACGTTCAACAATAAGTTCTTTTGTTAAAAGTGCTTTTTCGTTACTTAAATCGGTTCGTTTTTTTTCTACTTCACCTAATCGACTTTCAATTTCAGATTTCCATTTCTGTACTTTGGTATCTAATTGAGAAGAAGCTTCTTGATATTCAGGAACATTTTGTAAAATGTATTCAGTATCAATATAACCAATTCTTACACCTCGCTGTGCTTTAATTGATAAACTAGACATAAATATTACAGTCAGTAAAAAAAGAACTTTAATTTTCATCTGTTTTAATATTTTATAATTTATTGCTTTTTAAATTCTAAAACGACAAATGAATATTTCTGATTTTGTCTTTTAAGAATTAATATTTTCAAAATTAACGAATTTTAACCTTAAAAATTTTAATTCTTGTTTAAAACATTATATCATGCATAGAAAATATCGTGCCAAAATTAAAATTGCTGTCCAATAATGAAATGTGTTTCCCAACCATTTGGATTTACACCACCATTTAATATAGGATCGAATCCATAGCCAAAATCAATACCCAATAATCCAAAAGCAGGCATAAAAATGCGAACACCTAAACCAGCTGAACGTTTTAAATCAAATGGGCTATAATTTTTAAATGTATCATATGAAGCACCTGCTTCTAAAAATGTTAAAGCAAATATTTTTGCCGATGCTTTTAAAGTAATTGGATAACGGAGCTCTAAAGAGAATTTGTTATATATAGCATCGCCATCTTGACCAGAAAGTGATTGGTTTGGATAACCACGTAATGCAACTGTTGTTCTACCATCTAAGCTGTAACTTCCAAGACCGTCACCACCTAAAAAGAATCTTTCAAACGGTATTACACCACGATCTTGATTATAGGCTCCCAAAAACCCAAACTCTACACTTGGCTTTAGAATTAACCTGCCTACAATTTTAGTGTACCAATCTGCTTTGAAATTAATTTTGTAAAATTCTAACCATTTAAAACGTTCTTGATCTATTTCTGCAATTCTAGCAAAAGCATCTTGATCTGTTGGGTCTTCTGCTAAATCTTCTTCTAACTCTTCTCTTTCTGTTGCTAAAGCAGCATAGTCTACATCATTAAATAAAGAATAGGGTAAAGATAATTTTGCATTTATACTAAAGTTTGAACCACCTTCAGGGAAAATAGGATCGTTGTATGTATTGTTACGACTTAAACCAACACTATATGACAAATTGTTTGAGTAACCGTCTCCAAATGTAAATAGTCCAGTATTATAATTTTTTAAATTATAATGTTGGTAACTTACTGCTTGAGATAATGTAAAAAAGTCATCAGGTACAGAAAGTCTTTTGGCTAGTCCAACAGTAATACCTGTAATATTAAAGCGTCTATCTTTATCGGCGTCTCTTGTAACAGGATTATATAAGAACTGTTTTGTATGTGAAAGCGAAGTTGAAAATTGTACTGGTTTTTTTCCGCCCATCCAAGGTTCTGAAAATGAAAAACTATACGTTTGATAAAAACGACTTGCTTGTAAACGCAATGCTAGTTTTTGACCATCTCCCATAGGTATTGGTTTGTATGCCTCTTTTTTGAAGATGTCTTTTATAGAGAAATTGTTAAAGGATAAACCAAGTGTACCTATAAAGCCACCACCGCCATAACCACCTTGTAGTTCTATTTGACTAGATCCTGTTTCGACAACAGAGTATTGCATATCAATAGTGCCTTCGTTTGGATTAGGGTTTAAAAAATCTGGACTTATTTGTTCTGCATCAAAAAAGCCAAGCTGACTTAATTCTCTTACAGTTCTTACAACATTTTTTTTGCTATATAATTCTCCCGGTCTTGTACGTATTTCACGATAGATAACGTGGTCGTTAGTTTTTTCGTTTCCAACGATAGTAACATTATTAAAATGAACCGGTTTTCCTTCGGATATTCTAATTTCCATATCAATAACATTCCCATCTGCGTTTGTTTCAACAGGGTTTATTGTAGAAAACAGATAACCATTATTTTGATATAGATTGGTTAAATCGTTTGCATCAGGTTTAGAATCGTCTGCAATCCGTTTTTCTAATGCAATACCATTATATGTGTCTCCTTTGTTAATACGTAAAACACGACTTAATTGTGCGTCTGAATAAACAGTGTTACCTATAAATGAAATTTCGCCAAAAGTGTATTTGTCACCTTCTTCAACATTTATATTAAGTGAGATTGTGTTGTCGTTATTAATAACTACACTGTCAGAAAGTACACGTGCATCTCTATAGCCACTTTCTTTGTACTTGTCAATTACGCTGTTGAGATCTTCTTTGTAATCTTCTTCAATGTATTTAGAACGCTTGTAAAAACGAAGGGTGTTTTTCTTTTTTGTGTTTTTCATGGCTTTTTGAAGTTTCTTACCTGATAAGATTTCATTACCATTAAACACAATTTCTTTAACTTTAACTTTTGCACCCTTATTAATATCTACGATCATATTAACTCTTTTCTTGTTAATAGAATCGATAGATTCGGTTGTTGTGATGATTGTTTTAGAATTGTAAAAACCGTCTTTTTTGTATTTGTTACTTAAATAGTTTTTTGTAGTAGTTATAAGGTTTTCAGTTACTTTTACGCCTTTTGCAAGTTTGTTTTCTGAAAGAATTTTGTCTACTTTAGATTTTTTAACTCCTAAAACAGTCACTTCGTTTAATTCTGGTAAATCGGCTAATCTAATTTCAAGATAAACCACATTATCTACAATATTAGATATGTAAAGTTCGATGTCATTAAATAAGTTTGAATTCCATAGTTTTTTTATGGCATTACTTATTTCTTCACCAGGAATTAAGATTTCTTTTCCTTTTGTTAGTCCAGAATATGTAATTATTGTTTGTTGGCTAAAAGATGTATTGCCGGCAACAGAGATATCACCGATAGTATATTTTTTTCCATTTTCATATTCAATATCTTGTGCTTGAATATTTATACAGCTTAATAGAATTAATAAAACACTAAGGTATTGTAATCTTGATTTCAATAAAAATATATTAATTAAGTTGTTCACTCGTTTTCCCAAATCTTCGCTCTCTTTTTTGATATTCGATAATAGCTTCATATAACTTCTCCTTCGTAAAATCAGGCCAAAGTACATTTGTAAAATATAATTCGGCATATGCAATTTGCCAAAGTAAGAAGTTACTTATACGTTGTTCGCCACTAGTTCTTATAAGTAAATCTACATCTGGTAAATTTCGCGTGTAAAGATGCTCATTTATAATTGATTCATCAATATTTTCGGGCGAAATTATATTATTTTTAACTTTATTACTAATATCTTTAATGGCATTAATTAATTCTTCTCTTGAACCATAGCTTAATGCTAGAGTTAAAGACATTCTATTATTATGTTTTGTCTTTTCGATGACTTCATTAAGTTCTCTGTAAACTTTTTTAGGCAGTAAGCTTAAGTTGCCAATAGCTAACAACTTAATGTTGTTGTTTTGTAGTGTTTTTATTTCTTTTTTTAATGAAGAAACTAAAAGCTTCATTAATGTGTCTACTTCTAGTTTTGGTCTATTCCAGTTTTCGGTAGAAAAAGCATAAAGTGTAAGGTTATTTATTCCTAATTCAGCAGAAGTCTCTACAGCTTCTCGCACAGACTTTGTTCCATTTTCATGTCCAAATGCACGAAGTAGGCCTTTTTGTTTTGCCCATCTACCATTGCCATCCATAATAATAGCGATGTGCTTTGGTAACTGTTTTGTATTTATTTGTTCTTTTAAACTCACTTTATTCTGGGCAATAGCACGGATTTATACCAAAAGTGTATGTTAATGTGACACCACTAAACACATACCAATCGTTATTATTTGTATTTCCAAAGCTATATTGATCTATTAGGTGTTCGCTATCTGGAACACTTCCATCAAGTTCATCAGAAAAAGTATATCTTGCACCTATTTCTGCTCCTAAAATTAATTTATCTGTGACTGTTGTTTTAAAACCAAGCACCATTGGAATACCGTAGGCCCAACTAGAGTTGTCTTCTGATGTTTGTATTCCATTTCTGAAATAATAGTTATCATGATGAGCTACACTTATCCCAGTATATAAATATGGCGTCCCAATTCTTTTGCCTGTATGTAAATCAAAATCAAAGAAAGTAAACTCAATACCAGCAGAAATTTCTAAAAAGCTATTATTATTAAATTCATAACCTCGTTCTACTCTTCTTGGATCATCAGATTTTAAGTCATTAGCTTCCAATTCAGAATATATTAATGAAACTCTATATGAATGTCTTGGACTTCTATTCCATTTATAAATACCGCCAATTGCTAATTGGTTTGGCGATATATAATTTGTAGCACCTACGTCTCCAATAAAATTACTCCCTCCTAAAAAACCACCGATTTCGTGGATTTGAGAATAACTTAATTGAACGCTAAATATGCTCATTAAAATTATGGTTATATACCTCATAAATACTTAAAGTTTGCAAATATAATAAATAACATTAGCCTATAACAATTTGAGTTAAATTGTATTAGGTAAAAACAGTGTTTTTATGAAATTATTGTTTAATTGCGCTTATCTTCTCCCCAAAGTAGTTTTTTGCGAAGTGTATCAAAAAAGCTTTCGTTTAAAAATTCAATCATTTTAATTTTAAAACCGGCCTTCTTTATCGTAATTACTGTATCGTTATGTAACGTTGCAATTCTTGAATCTAATGAAACTAAATAGTTATCTTCTCTACCACTTACTTTAAGCTTTATTACCGTAGAATCAGATATCACCAGAGGTCTTGCGCTCAAATTATGAGGAGCAATAGGTGTTAGGATAAAGTTGTTGGTATTTGGTGTAATTACTGGTCCACCACAACTTAATGAGTAACCAGTAGAACCTGTTGGCGTAGATATTATTAACCCATCGCTCCAATACGAGGTAAGGTACTCGTCATCAAGTTTTGTTTGCACTGTTATCATGGAAGTTGTATTTTTTCTAGCAACTGTTACTTCATTTAGTGCAAAATTTAATGAGTTTATATCCTTATTTTCAGGTAAGGTTTCGATGGACAGTAAACTTCTTTCTGATATTTTATAGTTATTATTTAGAATATTATCAATGGCTGTTTCAATGTTATTTGTTTGAATAGTAGCCAAAAACCCTAATCGTCCTGTATTGATGCCAACAATAGGGATTTCCATATCTTTTACAAATGTAATGGCTCTTAAAATTGTTCCATCGCCACCAATACTTATTAATAAATCAAAGGATTTATCTAGTACGTTGAACGTTTTAAGATCCCGAAAACCTTTATTTTGGTTTAGTAAATTTAAAAAATCAGATTCTATAAAAAAATCTACCCCTTTTTTTTGCAAATGAGTTAATAAAACTTCAACCGAAGATTCAGTATTTTTAATTTTTTGTCCAAAAACGGCTATTTTCATAATAATTACATGTTTAAATACCGTTTTAAATAGTCTGAACGGTCTTTAAGACTTTCGATATAACTATCTTCTTCATGACCTGAAATAATATTATAACTATATCTTCTAAAGGTTTGAATAATATCGTTTAACCCAGTATTGCCAATCTTCACCGTAATTTGAACCACATCATTTTCCATTTGAGAAATAAAAGCACCTAATAATTTTCCATTGTTAGATTCTACTATTTGGCTTAATTCACTAAAAGAATAATCATTTAATCCTTTTTCTATAATCAAGATGCCTCCAGCTTCAGCAAAGAAAGGTGTTTCGTTAAATAAATTAATGATATCGTTTAGCTCGTAGTAACCTAAATACGTATTTCTTTCGTTAAGGACAGGCATTATGTTTGCAGAATTTTGAGCAAAAGCTTCTAAGACATCTAACCAAATCGTATGTTCTCTAACAAAAAAAGGTTGAAACACATAATGACATTCACTAATAAGTTTTTTGCCTTCAAAGCAATGAGCATCCGTTTCCGAGATACATCCTAAATACACATTATTATCATCCTTAATAGGAATATGAGAATAAGTTAACTGCGTAAATAATGATTGCAATTCGGTTATTTCACTTTTATTATTTAACGGCTTTACATCGTTTATAATGTATTCTGAAAGGTTCATTATTCTAAAATTATGAGAATGCAAATTAATCAAAAAATTAGTATAAAAAGCCTGTTCTACTTTGTATTTTTGTGTATTCAAAAAACACTGTAAATGACAAAGTTAAGCGTAAACATTAATAAAATAGCAACTTTAAGAAACTCTAGAGGAGGCGATGTGCCAAATTTGGTGCAGTTTGCCAAAGATATTCAGCGGTTTGGTGCGCAAGGGATAACAATTCACCCAAGACCAGACGAGAGACATATACGCTATCAAGATGCTTACGATTTAAAGCCCGAAGTTTATACAGAATATAATATTGAAGGAAACCCAATAGATAAATTTATAGATTTGGTGTTAAAAGTAAAACCAACCCAGGTAACACTGGTGCCTGATTCGGTTGATGCCATTACATCAAATGCTGGTTGGGATACTCTTAAACATAAAGATTTTTTGGTTGAAGTAATTAAAGAATTTCAACAAAACAATATTAGAACGTCCATTTTTGTCGATCCAGATATGAAGCAAATTGAAGGAGCAAAAGAAACCGGAACTGATAGAATAGAATTATATACAGAAGCTTTTGCTCATCAATATGGTATAGGAAATAAAGACGCCGTAAAACCATACTCCAATTGTGCCGAATTAGCATCCAGACTTAATCTAGGTATTAATGCAGGTCATGATTTGTCTCTTGCTAATATCAAATTTTTTAAAGAACATATTCCAAATTTATTAGAAGTATCTATTGGCCATGCATTAATTGCCGAGAGTTTATATCTTGGTATTGAAAACGTTGTGAATATGTATTTACATAAACTTATATAATGCAATTACACTCAAACATTTTTGGTAAAGGTCAGGCATTTGTTATTCTTCATGGGTTTTTAGGAATGAGTGATAACTGGAAAACTTTAGGGCGTCAATTTAGCGAACAAGGTTTCGAAATGCATTTGGTAGATCAAAGAAATCATGGGCGTAGTTTTCATGATAACACGTTTAATTATCAAGTTTTAGTTGAAGATTTGAAATCGTATTGCGATAATTGTCAACTCGAAAACATCATACTTCTAGGACACTCAATGGGCGGAAAAACAGCCATGCTATTTGCGGTAACATATCCTGAATTAGTTTCAAAACTAATCATTGCTGATATTTCTCCACGATTTTATCCAATTCATCATGATGAGATATTAAAAGGCTTAAGTGCTTTTAATTTTGATATACTTAAAAGCAGAAGTGAAGCAAATAAGGTTTTAGAACCATATGTTTCAGATTTTGGAACAAGACAATTCTTACTAAAAAATTTATATTGGATAGAAAAAGGAAAGCTTGCACTTCGAATAAATCTTAAAGTGTTAAAAGAGCATGTTGGTGAGATTGGTGAAGAATTACCAATGTATTTAATTTTTAATAGTAATACATTATTTTTAAGAGGTGAGAAATCAGAATACATTGTAGATCAAGATGAAGCCTTAATAAAAAAGCATTTTCCAAATTCAAATATCGCTACCATTTCAAATGCTGGACATTGGCTACATGCAGAAAACCCAAAGGACTTTTTTAAGGTAGTTATGAGTTTTTTAGGATAGTATAATATAGATTACTATCTTTAAATCTAACTAAAAATAAATTTTTATGAATTTAATCATTCGCATATTATTAACTGCAGTAGCTGTAGTAGTATTAGCAAAATTTTTGCCAGGAGTAGCTGTCGATGGGTTCACTTCAGCAATTATTGTTGCTGTAGTTTTGGGATTACTAAACGTTATTGTGAAACCTATTTTAGTCATTTTAACCTTGCCTATAACTGTAATAACTTTAGGTTTATTTCTATTAGTTATTAATGCATGTATTATTTTAATGGCAAATAGTTTTATTGATGGTTTTACTGTTAATGGTTTTTGGATAGCATTGCTATTTAGCTTGTTATTATCCTTGCTACAATCTTTCTTATTTTCAATATTAAAAGATGACAAGAAAGGAAGCTGAAATACAATAACTTAAAACCTTGTTGGGTTGTGAAAAATGTGTTATTTTTGCAACCCAATTTTTATGTCATAATAGTATGAATATTACAAGAGAAAACATCGATACTTTAAATGCTGTTGTTAAGGTAGATATTGCTAAAGAAGATTATAGCGATAAAGTTGAAAAAATATTAACAGATTACCGTAAAACAGCAAATATTCCTGGTTTTAGAAAAGGTCATGTACCAATGGGAATGGTGAAAAAACAATACGGTAAAGCTGTCTTAGTTGATGAGGTAAATAAATTATTGCAAGATGCTTTAAATAAATATTTAACCGAAGAAAAGTTAGACGTTTTAGGGCAACCATTACCAAAACCACAAGATGCTATCGATTGGGATTCTGAAGAATTTTCTTTTGAATTTGAATTAGGGTTAACACCAGAATTTGATGTCGATCTAAAATTCAAGAAAGCCATTACGCATTATACGATTGTCGCAGATGATAAAATGATTGATGATCAAGTAAAAAGTATTCAAAAACAATACGGTAAATTAATTTCTCAAGATGTTGTTGTGAAAGACAGTGAAATTACTGGAGCTTTTAAAAATGAAGAAAAAGATATTGATAACACTGTAACCCTAACATTAGACAAATTTAAAGGTAAAGCAACCGAAAAGAAATTTGTAGGTGCTAAAGTTGGAGATGTTATAACATTAAAAACAAAAGGTCTTTATAGCGATGACCACGAATTAATGCATGCTTTAAAATTAGAACATGACGCTATTCATGGTTTAAATATTGAAGTGACGTTTACCATTACTGAAATTAACCAGCGTGAGTTAGCAGATTTAGATCAAGACTTATTCGATAAAATATTTGGAAAAGGCACAGTATCTTCTGTAACCGAATTAAAGGATAAAATTAAAGAAGACGCCGAAAAACAATTCGTTCAGCAATCAGATCAGAAACTATTAAATGATGTGACTGAGCATTTAGTTGAAAACACAAAATTTGATTTGCCATCAGAATTTTTACAAAAATGGATGCAAACAGCTGGCGAAGAACCTTTAGACGAAACACAAGCGAAAGAAGAGTACGAAAAATCTGAAAAAAGCTTACGCTACCAATTAATTGAAGGTAAGTTAATTACAGATAATAATATCCAGATTACCATGGACGATATTAAAGAACATGCTAGAGGTATGGTAAGAGCGCAGATGGCTCAATTTGGCCAAATGGATTCTTCAGACAAAGAGCTTGATGATATTGTTGCTCGTATTTTATCTAATAATGAAGAGGCTCGTAGAATATCAGAGCAATTGGTTAGTCAGAGATTACTTCAGTTATATAAAGAAAAAGCCAAAGTAAAAGTTAAAGAGCTTACATACGAAAAATTCGTAAAAGAAGTCTACGGAGACAAATAAGCTTTTAAGCAAATAAATAATAAATCATTATATTTAGGCGTTAAATTATAAAAATTTAACGCCTAAATTTTATCAAAAATATTTAAAAGTATCATATGGATTACACCAAAGAATTTGAAAAATTCGCTATAAAGGATCAAGGCATAAGCAGTACATATTACAATAAGATAATGAGTAGTATGTATCCAGAAAGCATGACGCCTTATATTATTGAAGAACGTCAATTAAACATATCTCAATTAGATGTTTTCTCTCGCTTAATGATGGATCGTATTTTGTTTCTCGGAACAGGAATTAATGATAATGTAGCAAATATTGTTCAAGCACAATTATTATTCCTAGAAAGTGTAGATTCTTCTAAAGACATTCAAATTTATATTAATTCTCCAGGAGGAAGTGTATATGCTGGTCTTGGAATTTATGATACTATGCAGTTTATCAAACCAGATGTAGCAACTATTTGTACAGGAATGGCAGCATCAATGGGAGCTGTTTTATTATGTGCTGGTAAAAAAGGGAAACGTAGTGGTTTACCACACTCTAGAGTTATGATTCACCAACCTTTAGGAGGTGCACAAGGTCAAGCAAGTGATATAGAAATTACAGCTAGAGAAATCTTAATTTTAAAGGAAGAACTTTATAAAATTATAAGTAAGCATTCTGGTCAATCTTACGACAAAGTATATGAAGATAGTGATAGAGACTATTGGATGAAAGCTGATAAGGCTAAAGAGTATGGAATGATTGACGAGATTTTAACACGAGAATAAATAAGTGTATTAAAGAAAATATAATGGCAAAGGAAGAATTAGAATGTTCGTTTTGTGGGAGAAAAAAGCCTGAAACCAATTTATTAATTGCGGGTTTAGACGCACACATTTGTGATAAATGTATCGAGCAAGCGCATGGTATTGTTATTGAAGAATCTAAACAAGGCGATAACACAGATTTATCTGCCGAATTAAAACTTCGTAAACCAAAAAATATAAAAGCATTTTTAGACGAGTATATTATAGGGCAAGAAGTGACCAAAAAAGTGATGTCCGTAGCCGTATATAATCATTATAAGAGGTTATTGCAACCAATTACAAAAGACGATATTGAGATTCAAAAGAGTAACATCATTATGGTTGGTCAAACGGGTACAGGTAAAACCTTAATGGCAAAAACTGTTGCTAAAATGTTAAACGTGCCTTTAGCAATAGTAGATGCAACCGTTTTAACCGAAGCTGGTTATGTAGGTGAAGATGTAGAAAGTATCTTAACACGTCTATTGCAAGCAGCCGATTATAATTTAGAGAAAGCAGAAAAAGGTATCGTATTTATCGACGAAATAGATAAGATTGCTCGTAAAAGCGATAACCCTTCTATAACACGAGATGTTTCTGGAGAAGGTGTTCAACAAGCATTATTAAAATTGTTAGAAGGTACTGTTGTTAATGTTCCACCAAAAGGAGGTCGGAAACATCCAGATCAAAAGTTTATTGAAGTTAATACAGAGAATATATTATTTATAGCAGGTGGTGCTTTTGATGGAATAGAGAAAGTAATTTCTAAACGATTAAATATGCAGGCTGTTGGATACAGTGCTTCAATGAGTGACGAAGTTGTAGATCAAGAAAATTTGTTACAATATATTATTCCAAAAGATTTAAAAGATTTCGGTTTAATACCAGAAATTATTGGTCGTTTACCAGTGCTAACTTACATGGATCCATTAGATGCTAAAACACTAAGAGCGATTCTTACAGAGCCTAAGAACGCCATTATCAAACAGTATAAGAAGTTGTTTGAAATGGACGAAATAGATTTTAGTATTACAGATGGTGCTTTAAATTTTATTGTAGATAAAGCTGTTGAGTATAAACTAGGCGCTAGAGGTTTACGTTCTTTATGTGAAGAAATACTTACCGATGCCATGTTCGAATTGCCAAGTAGTGATGAGAAATCATTAAAAGTTTCAAAAATTTATGCTGAAGAAAAACTTACCAAAACTACTATTAAAAAGTTGAAAGCGGTTTCTTAAATTTAATTTTCAGATTTTTACAAATAACAGAAAGCCACTCATTGAGTGGCTTTTTATTTTGGATTTATGGATACTTAATTAATAATTCAACATTACGAATTATATATTTTTATTGATTAATAGCTTGATAAAAGTAACCGAAAAATTGATTCTCACAAACAAAACAATTAGCTTTTAGATGTAAAGATTATTTAATTCGGTTAAAAGTTTCTAGATGCTTTTTTTAACGATAAAATGCTTAACTAATAATATTATTTAGCCCTAAAAGTTCGTCCAAATAATCTCGAGTATTAGATAGTCTAGGCACTTTGTGTTGCCCACCAAGTTTATTGTTTTGTTTTAACCAATCATAAAACAACTGTTGCCTAGCGACATTAATAGTTGGCTTGTTAAGTGTCATATTATTGTAGCGTTTTGCTTCATAATCTGAATTTAATGCCTTTAGCGCATTGTCAAACAATTCATTAAAATAGTTAATATCTTTTGGAGGCGTTTTAAATTCGATGAGCCACTCGTGGCCTCCTTTTTCTTTGCCATTCATAAAAATTGGAGCAGCAGTAAAATCAACAATTTCTGCTTTGGTCTTTTCACAGACATTCCTTAAGGCATCTTCAGCATTTTCGATAATCAGTTCTTCGCCAAATACGTTTATGTGGTGTTTGGTTCGACCAGAAACTTTAATTCTATAAGGATTAGTTGACGTAAAACGAACTGTATCACCAATCTTATATCGCCACAACCCAGCATTGGTTGTAATAAGTACTGCGTAGTTTTTATCTTTTTTAACATCGCTCAAACGTATCACTTTCTGATTTGGCGTTCCATACGTATCCATAGGAATAAATTCGTAAAAAATCCCATAATCTAACATGAGTAATAATTCATTTGAATTATTTTTATCCTGAATTGCAAAAAACCCTTCAGAAGCATTATAAATTTCATAATACTTAAAATCTTTCTTTGGTAATAAAGACTTGTATTGATCAATGTATGGAGTAAAACTCACGCCTCCATGAAAATAGACTTCAAGGTTTGGCCAAATTTCTAGCAAATTATTTTTTCCTGTCGTTTCAAGTACATTATTTAAAAGGGCAAGCATCCAAGACGGAACTCCAGTAAGACTCGTTACATTTTCGTTTATGGTTTCGTTTACAATGGCTTGCATTTTATATTCCCAATCGCTCATTAACGAAACTTTGCTACTTGGGGTGCTACTAAATTCTGCCCAAAAAGGCATATTATCTATTAATATAGCCGACAGATCTCCAAACACAGTTCCGTTTTCTTTGTACAATTCTTTACTACCACCAAGACGTAAACTCTTGCCGGTAAACATTTGTGAATCTTCATTATTATTTAAATACATACATAGCAAATCCTTGCCAGCAGCGTAATGACAATCTTCAAGAGATTCTTCGCTAACAGGAATAAATTTACTTTTTGCATTGGTTGTACCGCTAGATTTAGCAAACCATTTTATAGGACTTGGCCAAAAAATGTTGGTTTCACCTTTACGAGATCTCTCAATAATATCTTGATAATCCTCATAAGAGGATATAGGAATACGCTCGGAAAATGTTTTGTAATTTTTAATTGAAGCAAAATCATACTGTCTGCCAATTTGTGTGTCTTTAGCCATTTCTATTAAGCTAAAAAGAAGTTCTTCTTGAACTTCGTTTGGGTATTTTAGAAACAATTCAATTTGATGAAATCGTTTTTTTAAGAACCATGAAGCGATAGAATTTACTAATGGAATTGGCATATTTATACTATCTTTAAGTCTCTAAAATAAGATATTTTTTTATGACTTACCAAGGTGTTTTAACAAAAATGGAAACAGAACTTGCAGAGCCAATTCAATATTATTTGGTATTTGAAAGTGATTATCTAAACATGAACCAATTATTGAATAAAACGATAAGTATTCAATTTGTTAAATATCAATGTTTAAACTGTGGTTTAGATAAGCCTATTTATAGACAAGGGTTTTGTAAAAGCTGTTTTTTTGATATTCCTCAAGCAGCAGATTGGATTATGCGTCCAGAATTAAGTACAGCACATTTAGATAAAGAAGATCGTGATTTAGAATACGAAAAGAAAGTGCAGCTGCAACCCCATATTGTATATTTGGCAAATTCGAGCAATGTAAAGGTTGGTGTTACAAGAAAAAATCAGGTGCCTACACGTTGGATAGATCAAGGTGCCCATGAAGCTATTGAAATTGTCGAAGTACCTAATCGTTATTTAGCTGGTGTTACCGAAGTTGCTTTAAAAGCGTATGTAGGCGATAAAACTAATTGGCGAAAAATGTTGAAAAATGATATTGAAGATGAAAATTTAATTGAATGGCGAGAACGCCTAAAACAGCATATCCCTGCTGAAGCTAAAGATTATTATATTGAAAACAATAGTGAAACACATCTAAATTTCCCGGTGTCTCAATATCCAGAAAAACCAAAGAGTTTAAACTTAATCAAAGCTCAAAATTATTCAGGGAAATTAGTTGGGATAAAAGGACAGTATCTAATCTTTGAAGACCAAACAGTTTTTAATATAAGAAGTAACGAAGGTCTTGTGGTGGATATTGATATTATATAAAAATCCCACCTACAGTTTATTATAAATGGGATGTTATATAAATTTAATTAGAGATTAAATATCTTCTTGATCTCTTAAGTTTTGAATGTAACCTGCTTTTTGAATTTCACGTCTTCTTTTTACAGACGGTTTTGTGAAAAATTGATTTTCTCTTAAGTTCTGCATAACCTTAACATTACGGTGCTTACGTTTGTAACGTTTAAGCGCTCTTTCAATGTTTTCTCCTTCTTTTATAATAATTTTAATCATAATCTTTTTTTAATAGTTGTATTTTGGATTATCCTAAATACGTTTTTAATATTTTAGATTTTGAAGTATGACGTAATCGTCGAATACCCTTTTCTCTTATTTGTCGTACACGTTCTCTTGTGAGGTCAAAGTTATTACTTATTTCGACCAAACTCATAGGTTTTTCATTATTTAATCCATAAAAAAGTTTTAAAACGTCGCTTTCCCTTGTAGATAGTGTATCTAACGCCCTATTTATCTCCACACTTAGGGACTCTAACATTAAATCTTCATCAGGTTTTGGCGATTCTCCAGACCTTACATCATATAAATTTGATGTCTCTCCTTCCTTTAAAGGTGCATCCATCGACAAATGTCTGCTAGAATTTTTCATTGATTGTTTGATTTCTGTAACAGGTAAGTCTAACTCATTTGCAATTTCTTCTGCTATTGGAGGCCTTTGTAGCGACTGTTCTAAAAACGAATATGCTTTGTTAATTTTATTAATTGAACCTATTTTATTTAGCGGAAGTCTTACAATTCGTGATTGTTCTGCCAAAGCTTGAAGAATGGCTTGCCTTATCCACCAAACCGCATAAGAAATAAATTTAAAACCTCTGGTTTCATCAAAACGTTTAGCAGCTTTAACGAGACCTGCATTTCCCTCATTAATTAAATCTGGTAAAGTTAAACCTTGATTCTGATATTGTTTAGCAACAGAAACTACAAACCGCAGATTAGCTGTGGTTAATTTATCTAATGCTTCTTGATCTCCTGTACGAATTAGTTGAGCTAATTCAACCTCCTCTTCTGCTGTTATTAACGCTATTTTGCCAATGTCTTGTAGGTATTTATCAAGGGATTTAGATTCTCTGTTTGTAACTTGTTTCGTTATTTTTAATTGCCGCATGTATTGTTCGAAGTTTAACGTTATTCTTCTTATAACTTAACATTTTTATGTTTAGAACCTAATAATAGGGCAATTAAATTTCTTAAAGAACAATAAAGCTTTGTAAGATTCTACTATTTCTTTGTGACATTTTTTATAATTTCAGAATTAGTGAGTGACAAAGATTTAAGTAATAATATGGACTTAAATTAATTCAATTTCTTGATTTATTTCTAAATGGAATCGTCTTCTAAATAAGTAAACGCCTATATATAAAAATGGAGTATCTAGTGCAGCAATAATAACTTTAAAGATAAAACCAGAAATTAGTAAGCCGTAAAAATTCTCCCATTCAATAATTCCGAAGGAGCACAATAAAAATACAATTGTAAATGTGTCTATAAATTGCGAAAACCATGTCGAAAAATTATTTCGTAACCATAAGTGTTTTCCTTTTGTTAGGTTTTTCCAGAAATGATAAATCTGTATGTCTACAAATTGCGCAAATAAATAAGTAAGCATACTAGCAAAAACAGCTATTGCAGAGTTTCCGAAAACAGTTTTAAACATATTGTCCTTTACATACGACCAAGAAGTTGCGGGAACAGCATCTGCGACTAGAATTATTAACAACGAAAATAGTGATGCAAAAATTCCAACAATCACAATATCATTCGCCCGTTTCTTACCATAAATTTCACTAATTAAATCGGTAATTAAAAAAGTGATAGGATAAGGTAAAATGCCAACAGAGATTTCGAAAAGCTTTGTTCCGAAAATTTCCATATCAAAAGGATACCAATAAAAAAATTTTTGAAAAATTAAATTAGAAACCACCAGCGAAGTAATAAACAATGCACCTAAAAGCAAGTAAATTCTCTGTGCAAGTAGTTTTTCTTTTAATGTCATTTTAAATTGTGAATAAATAGCTTTGGTAAATATAAAGCTATAAATTTTCTTTTAGTTATTTTGGCTGTAATTATGATTCAACCATCAAAAATTTATATTTCTTTAGGTAGTAACCAAGGCGATAAATTTAAGAATTTGCAAGCAGCGATAGATTTTATTTTTATTAGGATCGGTAAGGTGCAGATTATCTCTAAAGTTTATAAAAGCCCAGCTTTGGGTTTCGATGGAGACGAGTTTTTAAATACTTGTATATGTGTTGAAACCCAATTCAAACCAAGTAAATTATTAAAAGAATTATTAAAAATTGAAAAATTACTTGGTAGGGTTCGGACTAAAAGTAAAGGCTATCAATCACGTAATATCGATTTAGATATTATCTTTTTTGAAGATGAAATTATAAACACCAAAACCCTTAAGATTCCACATCCAGAAATGCAAACCCGGAAGTTTGTTTTGTTACCTTTAAATGATATAGCCTCTAAACTAGTGCACCCAATTCTTGATAAAAACGTGTCTGTGTTATTAGAAGAATGCGAAGATGAAAGCATTTTAAAACCTACGAATATCTGGTTAAAAAACCCAAGTAAGAAACATAATTTTTCAGAGTATAATTACATTGCTATCGAAGGAAATATTGGTGCAGGTAAAACAAGTTTAGCAACTAAAATTTCTCATGATTTTAATGCGAAACTTATTTTAGAACGTTTTGCCGATAACCCGTTTTTACCAAAATTTTATGAAGATGCACCGCGATATGCCTTTACATTAGAGATGTCTTTTCTCGCAGATAGATATCAGCAAATTTCTGACGATTTATCGCAACTCGATTTGTTTAAAGATTTTATTGTAAGTGATTACGATGTGTTTAAATCGCTTATTTTTTCTAAAATTACGTTGCCAGAAGACGAGTTTAAGCTCTACCGTAAACTCTTTTATTTAATGTATAAAGACATCGCTAAACCAGATTTGTATGTCTATTTATACCAGAATACCGAGCGCCTTCAGGAAAATATTAAACAGCGAGGCAGAGATTATGAGAAAGATATCGCCGACGAATATCTTGAAAAAATTAATACAGGTTATTTAGACTTTTTAAAATCTCAAACAGATTTTAATGTAAAAATTATAGATATATCTGATATTGATTTTGTGAAGAATAGAGAAGACTATTTATGGCTATTGAGTGAGATTTGTGGATAATAATTTTCATGTAATGCTTATTGTTTGCCATTCTTGTAAATAACAAATCCACTTATAAATAGTAATGTTATTCAACAAACTCCAATATATCCCCTGGTTGGCAGTCTAACACTTTACATATAGTTTCAAGTGTGCTAAAACGAACTGCTTTTGCCTTACCAGTTTTTAAAATAGAAAGGTTAGATAAGGTAACGCCTACTTTTTCAGAAAGCTCATTCAAAGACATTTTTCGTTTTGCCATCATGACATCTAAATTGACTATTATTGGCATATCTTATATAGTTAATTCGTTTTCAGTCTGTAAATCAACACCTTTTTTAAAAATCTGCGCTATAATAAATATTATGCCGGCGAGAAATAAAAATTCACGACTACCTTCAACATATTGTTGTGCAACATTTTCAATTAAACCTCCTTTATATAGCCACATATTGTATGCATTTGCGATTAATGCTAGGACGCCAGTTCCTAAAGCAAAATGACTAATTTTTGATAATAGTTTGGCAGTAATTGTATTAAATGGTTTATCGAAGTTTATTTTTGTAAATAATTTAGTTACTAAATATGCTATCTGAGTCTTTAAAGCAGAAAATGCAATAATAAGGGTCATTAAGTTTATGTAATACCAAGTATTTAAGTTTCGAAGTTCTGATAAATCTAGACCTAGATAAAGATTTTTCGCGCCTTCTGGATTAGTAAAAAGGCTTACAAAAAACGAAATAACTAACGAACCTGTTTTAATGCACAAACCAATAAATACAGCCCAAAATAAGAATTTCATTAGTTTTAGAATTTTATCTGTTTCCATATTGAATGTTTTAAATATATTGCGAATATAGATAAAAATTTATTGTAAAACAATAAAATTATATTATTAATCGGTAATTAAAAATGATTTTTATTTATGTGGCAAAATCGTGTTTCACTAATTTGTAAGAGAAAGCTTTGAGAATATATCCCAAACAACTACGCCGCAACTAACAGAAATGTTTAATGAATGTTTGGTGCCAAATTGCGGAATTTCAATCACAAAATCACTATTACTTACTACGCCTTGAGACACGCCTCTAACTTCGTTGCCAAAAACCAGAGCATATCTCGTGTTCTGTTCGGGTTTAAAATCGTTGAGCATAACGGCGTTTTCTGTTTGTTCAATTGAGCAAATTTTAATGTTTTGGATTTTTAGTTTTTCAACAAGTTCTAAAGTGTTTTCTGTGTATTCCCAAGCAACGGTATCGGTGCTTCCTAAAGCTGTTTTATGAATGTCTTTATGAGGTGGTTTTGCAGTAATGCCGCAGAGATAAATTTTTTCAATTAAAAAAGCATCACTTGTTCTAAACACCGATCCAATATTATTAAGACTTCTAATATTGTCCAGAATAATGATGATTGGAGTTTTATCCGAGTTTTTAAATTCTTCAACACTTAATCTATCAAGCTCGCTATTTTTTAATTTTCGCATGGCAAATTTTGTCAATAATTGTAGATAACTTCTATGTTTTCTGCTTTACAAAACATCAAATAATAAGTACATTAGCATTTCTGTTCTAGTTGCAAAAATAAGATTTAAAAACATATAAAGTTGGCAAAAAAAGTTACACCTTTAATGAAACAATATAATGCCATCAAGGTAAAATACCCTGATGCCCTATTATTATTTCGAGTAGGTGATTTTTATGAAACCTTTGGAGACGATGCTATTAAGGCTTCAAAAATCTTAAATATTATTTTAACCAAGCGAGGAGCGGGAAGTGAAAACGAAACAGCTCTTGCCGGTTTTCCACATCATTCTATAAATACTTATTTGCCAAAGCTTGTAAAAGCTGGAGAGCGTGTTGCTATTTGCGACCAGTTAGAAGACCCAAAACTCACAAAAACAATTGTTAAACGTGGTGTTACAGAATTGGTGACACCTGGTGTTGCTTTAAACGATGAGGTTTTATCGTCTAAATCAAATAACTTTTTGTGCTCGGTGTATTTCGATACTTCGACAAGCTCAGTAGCCAAAAATAGAACAGGAATTTCGTTTTTAGATATTTCTACTGGTGAGTTTTTAACCTCTCAAGGCAATGATGAATACATCGATAAGCTGTTACAAAATTTTAACCCGAGCGAAGTCTTAGTATCTAAACAAAGACGTCAACAATTTAATGAAACCTTTGGTGAGAAGTTTCATACTTTTTATATGGAAGATTGGGTGTTTCAAACTGATTATGCTAACGAAACATTGATAAAACATTTTGATACCAATACACTTAAAGGTTTTGGTATTCAAGATTTGTACGAAGGAATTATTGCTTCTGGAGCTATTTTACATTATCTATCTGAAACACAACATAACAAGCTAAAGCATATTACAGCGATTTCTAGAATAGCCGAAAATGAATATGTTTGGATGGACAAATTTACCATCAGAAACCTAGAGCTTTATAATTCTACGAATAATAATGCCGTTACCTTATTGAATGTTATTGATAAGACTATTTCGCCAATGGGTGGACGTTTGTTAAAACGTTGGTTGGCGTTACCATTAAAAAATGTTGAGAAAATAAAAGAACGTCACGAAGTTGTAGATTCTTTAACTAAAAATACTTCGGTACTTCAAAAAATACAGAATCATATAAAGCATATTGGTGATTTAGAACGTCTAATTTCTAAAGTAGCAACGACCAAAATTCATCCACGTGAGGTTATTCAGCTTAAAAATTCGTTGGAAGCGATTGTTCCAATAAAAGCTTTAACAGAAAATTACGTTAATGATTCGCTAAAGCATATTGGGATCGAGTTGGACAATTGTGAAATACTTCGAGAAAAAATAAAAGAAACCTTATTTGAAGAAGCACCAGTTAACGTTTTAAAGGGAAACACCATTGCTAGTGGTTTTTCGAGCGAATTGGACGGATTACGAGATTTGTCAAAATCAGGGAAAGATTATTTAGATAAGATGTTACAACGAGAAAGTGTACGTACCGGAATTCCGTCGCTAAAAATAGCATCAAATAATGTGTATGGTTACTATATTGAAGTTCGGAATACACATAGAGATAAGGTTCCTGAAGAATGGAATAGAAAGCAAACCCTTGTTAATGCTGAGCGTTATATAACAGAAGAACTTAAAGAATACGAAGTAAAAATTTTAGGAGCAGAAGAGCGTATTCTCGCAATTGAACAACAACTTTTCTCGGAGCTAATTGGTTGGATAAATAATTACATAATACCAGTACAGAAAAATGCGTATTTGATTGGCCAATTAGATTGTTTATGTGGTTTTGCACAATTAGCAAAAGACAACAATTATGTATATCCAATTATTGATGACTCTTATGAATTAGATATTAAAGATGGTCGTCATCCAGTGATTGAAAAGCAATTACCAATTGGGGAAGCCTATATAACAAATAATGTTTTTCTAGATAGAAAAACACAACAGATCATAATGATTACTGGGCCAAATATGTCTGGTAAATCGGCAATTTTAAGGCAAACAGCACTTATCGTGTTATTGGCTCAAATAGGAAGTTTTGTCCCTGCAAAATCAGCAAATATAGGATTGGTAGATAAGATTTTTACAAGAGTTGGAGCCAGTGATAACATATCGATGGGAGAGTCTACATTTATGGTCGAGATGAATGAAACAGCGTCTATTCTAAATAACATATCAGATAGAAGTTTAATTCTGTTAGACGAAATTGGTCGTGGTACAAGTACTTATGATGGTATTTCGATTGCTTGGTCAATAAGTGAGTATTTACATGAACATCCATCCAAGCCTAAGACATTATTTGCTACACATTATCATGAGTTAAATGAAATGAGTGAAACGTTTGATCGTATTAAAAATTTCAATGTGTCGGTAAAAGAGTTAAAAGATAATGTGTTATTTCTTCGTAAACTGGTTGAAGGTGGAAGCGAACATAGTTTTGGTATTCATGTGGCAAAAATGGCCGGTATGCCTCAACAAGTAATTAGGAGGGCCAATAAAATATTAAAAAAATTAGAAAAGTCTCACTCAAGTGAAGAACTAACGGATAAGGTAAAATCATTAAAGGATGATATGCAGTTAAGTTTCTTTAATCTAGATGATCCGCTTTTAGAAGATATTAAAGAAGAAATATTACATATTGACATCAATACTTTGACGCCAGTAGAAGCACTTATGAAGCTTAACGAAATTAAGCGCATGCTCCAAAAAAAGAAAAGAGCATAATATGCTCTTTTTTTTAAGAAAACCCTTTGCTATTATTATAATTGTTTTAAATTTGCACCCGCAATATAATATTGCACGTTCTTTAAAAACTGCGAAAGTAGCTCAGGGGTAGAGCATCACCTTGCCAAGGTGGAGGTCGCGGGTTCAAATCCCGTCTTTCGCTCTACATTCTTAAAAATATACCAATGCTGAAGTGGTGGAATTGGTAGACACGTTGGACTTAAAATCCAATGTCCATTAGGACGTACGGGTTCAAGTCCCGTCTTCAGTACAAAGCCTTTACAAGATTACTTGTAAAGGCTTTTTTATTTCTAAACAAATCCTTATTATTACTTACTATTTTTAAAATTTTATCTCATAACAAGAGAGTATCTAACAAATACGAAATGATCATCGCAATGTGTTCAGATATAATTTTAATCTTTAATTCTAATAAATAAAAAAGCATGAGAAACAGTCGTAAAAGAAAAATTTCTGTTACAGGTTCAATAGAGTTTAATAAACTAACCTTAAAAGAACCATCTTCATCGGCTGCTGGGCTATCAGGAGTAAAGACAGCTATTAAATATGCTTTAAAAGACATGGGAGTTAGTCGTTCGGTTAAAACATTATCTCGTTTAAATCAAGTTGAAGGAACTGATTGTCCAGGTTGTGCATGGCCAGATCCTGAAAAACGATCAAGATTAGGAGAGTTTTGTGAGAATGGGGTTAAAGCGATATCTGAAGAAGCTACGACTAAAAGGGTTGATTCTTCTTTTTTTGAAAAGTATTCTGTTGAAGAATTATCGCTGTGGACAGATCATGAAATTGGTAAAAGTGGGAGACTTACAGAGCCAATGGTTCTTTATCCTAATGAAATTTATTATAAACCTATTTCTTGGCATGATGCAAATAATCTAATTTCTGATGAACTTAAACAATTAGAGAATCCAGATGAAGCTGTTTTCTATACTTCTGGTAGAAGTAGTAATGAAGCAGCCTTTTTGTATGGATTGTTTGTACGAGCCTTTGGGACTAACAACTTGCCAGATTGTTCAAATATGTGTCACGAATCCAGTGGTGTTGCGCTAACCGAAACTTTAGGTATCGGGAAAGGGTCTGTGAAAATTGAAGATTTTGAACAGGCAGAAGTTATTATGATTCTTGGCCAAAACCCAGGAACAAATCACCCACGAATGTTAAATTCTCTTGAAAAATGTAAACGTCATGGTGGAAAAATAATTGTAGTAAACCCATTAAAAGAAATAGGTTTAATTAATTTCAATAATCCACAAGAAATCAGAGGCTATAGTAGTTCTGGAGTAGCTCTAGCAGATATTTATTTACAAGTAAAAATTAATCAAGATGTCGCCTTATTAAAATTAATTTTAAAAAAACTTAAAGATAGAGAAAAGCAAAAAGGAGAAGTTTTCGATTGGGAATTTATTAGAAAACATACCTTAGGAGTCGAAAGATTATTAGAAGATTTAGACAACTATAGTGTTACTTCTTTATTAGAATTGTGTGGTGTAGAAGAAAAATTAATTGATAAAACAGTTAATCTTTTAGCTAAAAAAAGTAAAATTATTATTTGTTGGGCGATGGGTTTAACGCAACATAAAAATGCTGTAGATAACATCCAAGAATGTGTTAATTTGCTATTATTAAAAGGCAGTTTAGGAAAACCAGGAGCAGGTACTTGCCCAGTTCGAGGGCATAGTAATGTTCAAGGTGACCGCTCTGTGGGTATTATGCATTATGTTTCGAAAGATCTCAATAAGGCTATAAAAAAAGAGTTCAATTTTGAACCACCAAACAAACAAGGATTTGATGTGGTTGAATCCATACAAGCCATGCATAATGATAAAGTCAAAGTATTTGTTGCATTAGGAGGGAATTTTGTCTCTGCCGCTTCAGATAGTTATTATACAGCAGAAGCATTAGAAAAATGCTCACTAACTGTCCAAATTAGCACCAAGTTAAATCGCTCACATCTAATAACTGGTAAAACGGCTTTAATCTTACCAACTCTAGGCAGAACAGAATTAGATGAAAAATTTGGGAATCGACAATTTCTAACTGTAGAGAATAGTATGGGAAAAGTACACACGACTCGTGGTACTTTAATACCAGCTTCCGAAAAATTAAAAAGTGAACCAGAAATTGTTGGAGGTATTGCTGATGCTTTTTTTAGAGGAAACCATAGTGTAAATTGGAAAGAATTGAGTGAGAATTACGATTTAATAAGAGAAAAAATCGAAAAAGTCTGTAAAGGATTTGATGGTGTAACTCAAAAGGCTAAAAAAAACGGGTTTTATCTTCCTAATAATGTTCGCGATTTAGATTTTTCTAAACTTCCAGAGGGCAAGGCCCAATTTAGTTTATGTGAACTTTCGGATATTAAGCCTGAAGAAGATGAATTTATTTTAATGACTATTCGATCGCATGACCAGTTTAATACTACTATCTATGGGATGAATGATAGATATCGAGGCGTTTTTGGTGAACGCCGTATCGTTATGATGAATATAGAAGACATGAATAAATTAGATTTAAAAAACGAAGACGTAATAAATTTGGTAAGTAATTACGATGATTACGAAAGAAAAGCAGAAAACTTTAAAGTGATTTCTTACAATATCCCAAAAGGGAATTTAGCAGCATATTTTCCTGAAACAAACCCTTTAGTACCAATTAATCATTATGCAAGGAAAAGCCAGACACCTATTAGTAAATCAATAATAGTAAAGGTTTTAAAGAAGATGAGTATTAACTAAAAAATATCAATAATTATAATTGTTACTGAAGATGATAATTATTAAAACTGATGCATGATTACTTATTGAGGACAGCATCATCATATAGCTTCTGATATTCATTTTGTGTATTAATATCTAAAACAATTGATTCTGCATGTATAGCAAAGACATGTTCAGAATGTTTTTGCAATACTGTTTTTGCGCCATTATCATCATTAAGTTTCGATAATTCTTCAAAATAAACTTTATCAAATAATACGGGTACACCTTGCTTCCCGTTTTTATATCTAGAAGCTATAATCTGACTCTTTTCGATTTTATATGTCGCAATTAATGAATCTAAATATTTAGTATTTACTAATGGTTGATCTGCAAGTAAAATTAATATTGCGTCAACATTGTATTGATTTTCGAGAATATGCTTTACACCAAATGCTATAGAATTTCCCAATCCCTTTTTCCAATTTTCATTCTTTAAAATATTAACTGGAAAATGGTCAATGGAATCTTTTATCTTTTCAAAATTGGCGCCTAAAACAACAAAAATTGTAGATTGAAGTTTTTGGGCTACTTCAATTGTATTCCCCAAAAGTGTTGTATTATTCCAATTAAGTAATTGTTTTGGGATCCCCATGCGGTTGGAAGCTCCAGCTGCTAGAATTAGTATGACAATATTTGGTTTATTTGGCAAGATAATATGAGTCTATGCGTGAATTCTTCCAATTTTTTCCTTTAGTTGCATTGGTGTTTTATTTCTAGTAACAGACAAAATCTCTGAAACAATTGAAATGGCTATTTCTTGAGGTGTTTCGGCCCCAATATTTAATCCAGCTGGTCCATAAATTTGCTCTATAAATTTTTCATCTATTTCTGGACAATATTCCAAAAATTGAGAAAACATTTTCTCTCTTCTCTTTGTCGGACCTAACATGCCTAAATAAGCAGGATTTGAATCTTTAAGTTCAATTAAATATTTTAAGTCATTCGCATAATTATGCGACATTAAAACGATGGCTGTTTCCCTATCAATAGAATTTAATTCTAAAATATCTGGAGACACTGAATAAAATGCAGTTGCTCCAGGAAAATCATCAATAGTTTTGGATTCTAATGGTCCTGAAACAATTGTTACTTCCCAACCATTAAAGCTAGCTAATCTACATAATTGAACTGCATCATGCTCGGCACCAAAAATTATTAATTTAAAACAAGCAGGCATGGTTTGTGAAAAAAGTAATAAAGATTCATTTTCTGTAATATGATGTTTATCTGAAACGGCGTGTTTTACATGGTTGAATTCAAAAAAAGTTCCGATTTTAGAATGTTCCTTTTCTTCAAGAATATATTGTGAGTTAATTTTAAATTCTAATCGCTTTTCGATAGTGTTATTAAAAGATTTGATAAAACTTTTATTCGGTTCAAATACCTCCAACAAAATATAAAGTACACCTTCACAACCTAATCTATACCTGCCATCATAAGTCATTATTTTCGAAATACCAGATTTGAAAACAGATTGCGATTGTCTTAAAATATCTTTCTCAACACAGCCTCCACTTACAGCGCCAACCAGACTGTTGTCTTCAAGAATTAGCATTCTAACACCAGGTTTTCTGTAAGAAGAGCCTGTTAAATTAACAACAGAGGCAAGTACAGTTTTTATGCCTTTTTCTTTTGCCTTTTTATAAGCATCTACTATTTCTTTTATTTCGTGAGTCATAATTTAATTATTACCCAACCAATTTATCAATTTCTAAATTATTCATAAATGGTTGTTTGGTAATTCGTTTTCCAGTTGCTGCGTAAATGGCATTTGCTACAGCAGCAGCAGCTGGTGGTAATGCTGGTTCGCCAAGACCTGTTGGTGCCAAATCACTGTCAACAAAATGAACATCTACTTGTGGTGTTTGTCCCATTCTAATTAATTGATAATTATCAAAATTACTAGATTGTGGAATTCCATTTTTAAATGTTATTTCGCTATACATAGCATGACCAATACCATCAATAACACCGCCTTTTACTTGATTTTGTGCTCCTAACGGATTCACAACAACGCCACAATCTACTGCGCAGGTTACTTTTTTAACTAGTGGCAAACCGTTATCCATCACAATATCGGCAACCTCGGCAACATGTGTGTTATGGCAATAATAAGCCGAAAATCCTTGATAAACACCTTCTTCAGATTTTCCCCAATTAGATTTTTCAACAACTAAATTAATAACACCTTCGAGTCGTTCTGGGCTATATTCTATTCTTTCATCTGTAGTGCCTTTTACATTCTGTAATAAATCTAAATGCATTTGCACACGATCTACTTCTAATACTTCAGCTAATTCATCAAAAAAACTTTGTTCTGCAAAAGCCAAGAAGTTCGTATATGGAGCTCTCCAGGCTCCAGTTGTAATATTACTATCGTATTTAGCAACATCAACTTGATAATTTTCTATTGCACCAGCCGGAAAGAAATTTGGAACTAATCCATACATATTACCATTAACAGCTGCTTCTTTTAAATGATAGCCAGTTAATTTTCCATTCTTAATGGATGCTGCAATTTTATATTTTATTGCAGGACGATAAACACCTGTTGTCATATCATCTTCTCTTGAAGAAACCATTTTAATTGGTTTTTTAATGGCATTAGAAGTCTCTACTGCTTCGAAAACAAAATCGTTATATAGTCTTCTACCAAAACCGCCACCCATTCTAGTCATTTCTACATGAACATCTTCAATATCTCTATCTAATAATGCTGAAACTATTTTAGCTGACTCCGCTGGTGTTTGTGTAGGGCCAACTAAATAAATTTTATCTGAAGTTACATTTGCGAAAAAATTCATAGGTTCCATACAGTTATGCGGAAGAAAAGGTGATTCGTATACGCGTTCTAGAACAGTATCTGCATCTGCAAAAGCTTTTTTTACATTGCCATCTGAGCGTGCTGAAATAAACGTGTCGCCCTCTAATAAGTCTAGTAGTATTTTATCATGTGTTTCTGAATTTTCAACAGGTATTTCGTCTTTCCAAGTTGCTTTAAGGGCTTTCTTACCTTTAATAGCGCTCCAGGTATTATCTGCAATAACAACAACTTTATCACTACTACTTATTTTAGCAGTCCAACTAATATAACCTTTAGTTAAAAAACTTCTGGCTTTCTCGCCAATTGTAATAACATCAATAACACCAGGTATTGCTTTTGCTGCAGTATCATCAAAAGATTCTAAAATTTGTCCGAAAGCTGGAGCTCTTAAAACTGAGGCGTAAAGCATACCTTCTTCTTTGTAATCTAAACCAAATAAAGGCTTTCCAGTAGTGATTTTATCAATATCTACATTGTTAATTTCTCTACCAATAATATTAAAATCTTTAGGGTTTTTTAGTGTTACATCTTCTGGTACTTCTAAAATGGCTGCTTCTTTTACAACCTCGCCATATCCTAGACTTTCTCCTTTTACGTTAGTTATTACGCCATTTTTGGTCGTACACTCTGAAGGATCTACAGCCCATCTTGTAGCAGCAGCATTTACTAACATTTGTCTTGCAGTTGCTCCTGTTTGTCTTAAAGGTTCCCAACCAAGTCTAATAGATTGGCTACCGCCTGCAACTTGACGCGTATAGTTTTTATTATCTAAAATACCTTGAGAGACAAAAACATCTTCCCATGCGACATCTAATTCTTCAGCAATAAGCATTGGCATAGATGTTTTAACTCCTTGTCCAATTTCAGGATTCGGTGAAAAGATGGTTACTTTTCCTTCGTCAGAAATTTTAATAAAGGCATTAAAGTCGTTGAAATTTAACTGACTTATATCTACCGGCGGTTTAACATCTGGTTTACAAGCATTAAATAAATTGAAACTTATAAGCATTCCACCACTTGCTAAAGCTGATGTTTTTAAGAATGATCTTCTGCTAAATGATATTTGTTTTGAAGCTGCCATTTTTGGTTGTTTCTTTAGATGATTATTGTGTTTTTTCTGATGCTACTTTAACAGCTTTTTCAATGCTATTATATGCAGCACAACGGCATATATTTCCATGCATTGCATTTCGTATCTCTGAATTGGAAGGACTTGGGTTTTTATCTAAAAAAGCCGAAGCAGACATAATTTGACCTGCTTGACAATAACCACATTGCGGTACATCTACTTCTTTCCATGCTTCTTGAACAGGATGATCTCCGTTTTCTGAAAGTCCTTCGATTGTAGTTATAGACATTCCTTGTAGTTGAGAGACTTGCATTAAACAGCTTCTCATTGCAATTCCATCTATATGAACTGTACAAGCACCACATTGACCTATACCACAACCAAATTTCGTGCCTACTAAATTTATTTTATCACGTAATACCCATAGTAAAGGTGTGTCCATGTCTGCTTCAACAGTATGAGACTGGTTGTTGATTTTTAAAGTAAATGTTGGCATAATTTTATTTTAATTAAATTTTTGTTTAAAAAATAACCACGCAGTATGCGTCACACTAAATTTAAAAAAAAAGGGAGACTTGACTTTTACTTTAACAAAGAATTAAGGTTTTAATAAAAGATTGATTTATAATTATTATAAATCTGAGAGTGAATTATAGAGTATTAGTATAAAAAAAGCCCTTACAATTGTAAGGGCTTTTAAATTAGATGTAAAATCTATTTTAGTTCATTGCATCTTTTGCAGCATCGGCAGCATCTGTAGAAGCATCGTTTACAGCTTCTCCTGCAGCATCAACGGCAGAATCGACAGCATCACTTGCAGCTTCTCCAGCAGCATCAACAGCATCTCCTGCAGCATCAACGGCAGCATCGACAGCTTCGCCTGTTGCATCAGCAGCATCACTTGCAGCTTCTGCAGTTGCATCAGCAGCATCACTTACTGCTTCTACAGTAGCATCTGCAGCCTCTTCAACGGCATCAGCAGCAGCTTCAACAGTTTCTTCAGCAGAATTTTTCTTATCCTTACAAGAAGTAAAAGATATACTTAAAGCCAATAATAAGGCAGCACTTAATAATACTTTTTTCATCAGTTAATAGTTTTAGTGTTAATTATTAATATTAATATATTACGAAAATAATAACTTCTCATTAATTCTCGTACTTGTTTCATTAAGAATGTTAACATTTTATTAAAAAGACTCTATAAAACAGTTTATTTACGTATAAAGTTCATGATTTGGACTATGGCACCAGCATTTTTTTTAACATAGTCTAAATTTGACTTTCCAGATTTTATTCGTTTTTCTGAATTTGCAGTTAAATAATTTAAAACTTTATTGAAGCTATTTTGATTGAAAATAGAAAACATTCCTTTGGTTTTAATCATGTCTTTGGCTTCTGGAAACTTCTTGTAATTTTCGCCAACTATGATTGGGGTTTTAAATACTGCAGCTTCTAATGTGTTGTGCAAACCTGTAGTCCCCATTGCACCACCAACATAAGCAATGTCTGCATAATAATATGCTCTAGATAGAAATCCGATGGCATTAATAATTAATACTTGATAATTAGAAAGTGTTTTTCCTTCTATTTCAGAATGCAATATTGAATTTACTTTTAAACTTTTCTGTAGTTTTTGAATTTGTGTATTTTTAATATTATGCGGTGCAATTACAAACTTTAAATCTTCGGAAACTTGTGAGTTAATATATTCAATAAGTAAAGCTTCGTCTTCTGGCCAAGTACTACCAGCGACAACACATAATTTACCTTGTGATTTAAATTCTTCAATAAAATTAAGCGAGTTGTCCTGTTCTAACTGATTTAAAACACGATCAAACCTTGTGTCTCCAGAAACAGAGACTTGGTTATATCCAATTGAGTTTAACAATGATTTCGAAGATTCGTTTTGAGTAAAAATATGCTCAAAAGTAAATAATGCGTCTTTTAATTGGTCTCCATAGAACTTAAAGAAAACTTGATCTTTTCTGAATAATGCCGAAATCAAAATACTTCTACAAGATCTTTTCTTTAATACATTTAAGAAATTAGGCCAAAACTCGTATTTCACAAAAACAGTAAGTTCTGGTTTTACAATATTTATGAATTTATTTGCATTTTTTGTTGTATCAAGCGGAAGATAAACAACGATATCAGCAATCGAATTGTCTTTTTTAATTTCGTAACCAGAAGGTGAAAAAAAAGAAAGTACAATTTTATGATTTGGATAATACTTTTTTAGTTCTTTAAAAACAGGAAGTCCTTGTTCGTACTCACCTAAAGATGCGCAATGAAACCAGAGTGTTCTGTCATTTGTATTTAAACCATTTTTTAAAATTGAGAAAGTCGCCCTACGACCTTTAACACCGAGATCAATTTTTTGGTTAAAAGGTGCAATGTATTTTAAGCCAAAACTTACAATGTTTATTCCTATGTTATAAATAAGGCTCAATTAATTTTCTTTGTTGCTAAAATACATTTCTTTAAAATAAATACATTGTTTCGCGTAAATGAATTTTGTAAATTCGCTACTTATGAAAAAAATACAAATGGTTGACCTTAAAGGTCAGTATAGCGACATAAAAGATATTGTAAATCCTTCGATACAAGAGGTAATAGATAATGCATCATTTATTAATGGTCCGAAAGTTCATGAGTTTCAGAAAAATTTAGAGAGCTATCTTGGAGTTAAGCATGTTATACCATGTGCAAATGGGACGGATGCTTTGCAAATAGCGATGATGGGTTTAGGATTAAAACCCGGTGATGAGGTTATTACTGCAGATTTTACATTTGCGGCAACAGTTGAAGTGATTGCCTTATTAAATTTGACTCCAGTTTTAGTTGATGTTAATCCGGATGATTTCAATATCAATATCGAAGCTATAGAAAATGCTATTACCCCAAAAACCAAGGCTATTGTACCTGTTCATTTATTTGGTCAATGTGCTAATATGGAAGCTATCATGGAAATTGCAGAGGCCCATAATTTATTTGTTATTGAGGATAATGCGCAAGCGATAGGCGCGACCTATACTTATAAAAATGGGAAGAAAGTAAAAGCAGGAACTATTAGTCATGTAGCTTCTACCTCATTTTTTCCTTCTAAAAATTTAGGATGTTATGGAGATGGAGGCGCTATTTTTACAAACAGTGATGATTTAGCTCACACTATTAGAGGTATTGTAAATCATGGTATGTATGTAAGATATCATCATGATGTAGTTGGTGTAAACTCTAGATTAGATAGTATTCAGGCAGCAGTATTAGATGCTAAACTTCCGCATCTAGATGCTTATTGTGAAAAGAGGAAAGCTGCGGCTAAAAAGTATGATGAAGCTTTTAAAAATATATCGAATATAGAAATACCTTTTAGAAATGGTGAAGATGACAATCATGTGTTTCATCAATATACTCTAAAAATCACGAATTGCGATCGCGATGCTTTGGCTAAATATTTAAATGAAAAAGATATTCCATGTGGTGTGTATTATCCAATTCCGCTTCATAATCAAAAAGCTTATCAAGATTCAAGATACATAGAAGATAATTTTAAAGTAACAAATCAGTTAGTAAAAGAAGTTATTTCATTGCCAATGCATACAGAATTGGATGATGAACAAATTGAGTACATGACATCTAAAATAATTGAGTTTGTTAATGGATAAGATTTTAGTAACAGGAGGTTTAGGGTTTATTGGATCGCATACAGTTGTCGAACTTCAGAAAGAAGGTTATGAGGTTGTAATAATAGATAACTTATCTAACTCATCAATTAATGTTTTAGAAGGAATAACAGCCATTGCAGGAAAGCAACCGATTTTTGAAAACTTTGATTTAAGAGATAGAAGTAAAGTTCAAGATTTTTTCAAAACACATGATGATATAAAAGGTGCAATTCATTTTGCAGCCAGTAAAGCTGTTGGAGAAAGTGTTGATGAGCCATTGTTGTATTATGAAAATAACTTAAACACTTTAGTATATATTTTACAAGAATTACAAAGGCTAGATAATTCTAACTTTATTTTTAGCTCGTCATGTACAGTTTATGGTCAGGCAGATGAATTACCAATTACTGAAAATGCTCCAATAAAAATGGCAGAGTCACCTTATGGTAATACAAAGCAAATAGGTGAAGAAATAATAAAAGACACCTGCAAAGTGAATAGACATATTAAGGCTATAGCCTTGAGATATTTTAACCCTATCGGAGCTCATGAAAGTAATAAAATAGGAGAGCTTCCAATTGGCGTACCACAAAATTTATTGCCATTTATAACACAAACGGCTATTGGATTACGCGAACAACTTTCTGTTTTTGGGAATGATTACCCAACTTCTGACGGTACTTGTATACGAGATTATATTCATGTAGTAGATTTAGCAAAAGCACATGTAATTGCACTTCAGAGAATAATGTATAACAAAAACGATTCTAACTATGAAGTTTTTAATATAGGGACCGGAACAGGTAGTACCGTTTTAGAAGTAATTCAATCTTTTGAACGTGTTTCTGGAGAAAAACTTAATTATAAATTTGTGAATAGAAGAGCTGGCGATGTAGTAGCTGCATATGCTAATACACATAAAGCTAACAATCAATTAGGTTGGAAAGCCAAACATTCGCTCGATGATGCTGTTAAATCTGCATGGAAATGGCAGCAGAGCTTATAAAATTTCAAACTTTAACATTTCATTTTTTTTATAAGTCATCTTTATTATTTATTTTCTTTATCAGTGATTAAAAAAACGTGAGCATTCCTATTTTATTGATGTTCCCGATGGTTTGTTAATCGTCTGTCATAGATTTTTTAGTTTTTTAATAGGGAAAAACCTCAATACCTGATAGTAAATTATTATCGGTGTTTACTATTTTAAGAAACTATTAAGAATGTTCATCGTCTATTATATATAACTTCATAATTAATTATACATTAAAGACCAATTCAATAGGGTTTATAGCCACTCAATCAAAATGCCATATACTTCAAAAATATTATGTTTTGTTTTTTGTTTATTTGTTACATCAAATAGATTGGTCGCTTATTCTCCTTCTTTTTCCCTTTCTTCGATTTCACCAGATTTCACATTATCACAAATCGATAGTTTAATGGTAGATCAAGATAGCATTCTTGCTGAAGATAATAAAAAGGCATTAATTGTTTACGAAAGAGCTTTAGAACAAAACCATTCAGATTCAATAAATATTTTCAAAAAAATTGCAATAATTAACGCTGAATTAAAACACCCAAATTTGGCATATATATTCACTGAAAAATACATCAATTACACGTATGATTTTTCAATATTAAATGATGGTTCTTATCGTGCAATAAAGACTACTTCAGAATTTAAAGGCTTACAGGATAAATATCAGTTCAAGATTAATTTCTTGGCGTTCTTATACTTTTATATTGCGTTAATTGGATTTTACTTTGCGATAGTATTTAACTTCACCAAAAAAACTGATACAATAACGAAGCTACTAATTAGTACGTTTGTTGCGATACATTCGTTATTTATATTAGAATTTGTTTTATACTATTCTAATATTCAATATAAATTTCCACACACTTTTTTTATGACGGCTGGAGCAGCATTACTGTTTGGCCCACTGTTGTATTTGTACTTTAAAAAGGTGACGTTAAATTATGAGCTCAAAAAAATAGATTTATTACACTTTTTACCAACTCTAATTCTGATTGTATTTTTAATTCCTATATATACTCTGGGTTCTTCAGAAAAAATGAAAATAATGCTAGGTATTTCAGAAGACTATGAAATTTACAGCTACGTCGTGTTTTTTTCAAAATTATTATCACTAATTATTTATGGTGTTTTTATAGGGAAAGTATTTCATATGAAGCATAAAGAAAATAATCAGAATTCTAATAAATTAATATTACGATGGAAAAGAAATATTTATAGATTACATATTGTGTTTGTAGTTACATATTTAATTTATGGAATATCTATAAGCGGTGTTTTTGGTCAATTCCCGAGTTTTATTTATCACTCACAAGTTGTTGCCATGTGTATAATGATTGTGTACGTGGCTTATATGTCATATGTGCAGCCAGATGTATTTAGTAATAATTTTGTTTCATTAAAAGATAGTCTATTCTCAAAGTATGAAAGATCTGGATTAACAGAATCTTTGTCTAATGAATTAAAAGAGAACCTTATTAAATTATTAGTGGAAGATAAGGTATACAAAGAAAATAATTTAAGTCTTGAAAAATTGTCAGAAAAGTTGAACACTACAAGGCATAATACATCTCAAATTATAAACGAACATTTTGAAATGAATTTCTTCGAGTTAATTAATACTTTCAGAATAAAAGAAGTTATAAATATTCTTAAAAATAATATATATGGAAGTCTTCATATTATAGATATTGCATACGAAGTAGGTTATAATAATAAAGTTACTTTTAATAAAGCATTTAAAAAGGAAACATCTCTCACACCTTCACAGTTTATTGAATCTTTAAGAAATAATAAGTCATTAGTAAACTAACAGTAATTCTTTGTCGGAAAAGGTAAACTATTATAAGAGTTACCAGTAATTAAAAGCCAAATTCATTTTTTTACGTTAGCAATTGCAAAGGTAAGGCAGTGAAAGAGCCTTCCATATTAAAAAACAACAAAGTTCCACTAAACTTTGTTTTCATTTTATGAAGTACATTTTGAATTAGTCTTTAAAATTTCTTCACTGTCTACCTTTCATATTGCACTAACTCAATAATAATTTTAACCAAAATTTAATTTTATGAAAGTAAAAAATTACTTTATGGGATTAGTGTTTATGATGTTTGGAATAACATCGACATTTGCCCAAGAAAAAGAGATTTCTGGTACGGTAACCGATGCAAATAATTTAGCATTGCCTGGAGCTACTGTCTTAATTAAAGGAACCACAACGGGTGTTTCTACAGATTTTGATGGTAATTTTCAAATTATAGCAAATCAAGGCGATGTTTTAGTGTTCAGTTTTATTGGTTATACGAACCAAGAAATTACTGTTGGAATACCCAACACAATTAATGTTCTACTTCAAGAAGATGCAGAAGCATTAGAAGAAGTTGTTGTCACAGCTTTTGGAAAACCTAAAGCAAAACGAGAAATGAGTTCTTCAGTTGCCATTCTTGGTAATGAAGATATTACGGATGTCACAAATACGAATCCTTTTGAATCGCTTTCAGGGAAAATCGCAGGTGTAGATATTTCGACGCCAGCACAAAATGGAGCAACGTCAAAGATTATTATTAGAGGCTTTAGTTCTTTAGGCTCAAATCAGCCATTGTATATTGTTGATGGTTCACCAATTAATAATACACAAAATGCTTTAGTTTCTCCTCTTTTAGATACAGCAGCTACAAGAACTTTTGATGGTGGTAGCGGATTAAATGATATTGATCCAAACAACATTGAAAACATTACTGTTCTTAAAGGAGCCGCCGCCGCTGCACTTTATGGATCAAGAGCCTCGAATGGGGCCATTATTATTACCACTAAAAAAGGAAAGAGTGGGCAGAAATTAAGAGTTGATATAATAAGTTCAATAGATTTTTCTGAAGTAGCTAGAGTGCCACATTTACAAAATGATTTCGGACAAGGATGGAACGGTCAAAGTTATTCCTCTCTGCCTTCAGGTGGTTTGGGAGCTAGTAATGAAAATGGTTCCTGGGGAGCACCTTTTGATGGTAAAAACAGACCTTGGGGCCAAATAGTGAATAACTCACAGCAAATAAAACCTTACGTTGCTTTAGAAGATAATATTAAAGATTTTTATGATATTGGAACTATATACACAAATTCTATCCGATTTACAGGTGGTGGCGAATCTACGAATTTCACATTAGGTTTCACAAATACGGAGAGTGATGGAATAATTCCAACAAATGTAGATGCATTTTCGAGAAAAGCCTTTAGTGGAGGTGGTGGAATATCTAATGGTAAACTTAATGTTACTACAAATATTAATTATGTAGAAAAAGATCAAAACATTGTTAACACTGGTCAAGGAAATAATGCAGCCGAAGGAGAAGTTTTAATTCAAGAAATTATTCAAATTCCAAGAGATATAAGTCTTGTCGATTTGGAAGATTATACAAACAATCCATTTAATAATAATGATAATTATTACACTCCTTATTCTCGGAATCCATATTGGACTATTAAAGAGAATGGTAATAACTTAAGGAGCGGACGTTTTTTTGGAAACATTAATTTAAGCTATAATATTAGTGATAATGTTAGAGCAACATACCAAATTGGCGCTGATGTAATAAATACTAAAAACAAAAGTTTTGGTGCTTTGGTAAGATATACAGCAGGTTCACCAAATGCATTACTTGCAGCAACAGAAAACGCTGGTGGCGTAACAGAATCTAACACAAATAGAAGCGAATACGATTCTTTTTTAACGTTAGATTATACAGGCACAATAACCGAAGATCTTTCTTTAGAAGCTTCAATTGGCACAGCATATAATCAAAGGTCAACAAGTTTTTTAAGAGCGGTTATTACAGATTTAAGTGTGCCAAATTTTTACGAATTATCTAATACTGCTGGCAGGGCAACAGTTACTCAAAACGATTCAAAAAGAAGAACGTATGGTGTGTTTGGTTCAGCAACTTTAGGTTTTAAAGACAAATTTTATTTAACACTTACCGGAAGAAATGACTGGACTTCAACTTTACCTATAGGTAGCAACTCATATTTTTACCCATCAGCAGGTTTAAGTGCCATCATATTAGACAATGGTCAGCATTTTGTTAAGTTGAGAGCAGCAGCAGCTAGAGTTGCTAAAGATACTGGGCCTTATAATACGGAAAATTCTTTAATACAAGGAATAAATGGCGCCTTTTTTGGTCAAATCTCATTTCCTATTGGAGGGCAAAATGCATTTGAATTGAGTGGTATTATTGGAAACCCTAATCTTAAGCCTGAAATCACAAAAGAATATGAAATAGGTACTGAAATATCACTGTTTAATAATAGGGTTAGTATTGATGCTGCTGTTTATAATAAAGACACCGAAGGTGTTATTATTTTAAGACCATTACCAAGAAGTGCGGGTTTTGCCAGTATAACAGGAAATTTTTTAGATATTAATAATAAGGGTATCGAGTTAACCCTTAATGCCTATCCGATTAGAACTAACGATTTCTCATGGAAAGTTGGCTACACATTTACAAAAAATGAGAACGAAGTAACAGATATTGCTGAAGGGCTTGATGAGATTTTAATCAATGGGGCTTTTGCCGTAAACTTTTATGCTGTAAAAGGAAAACCTCTTGGTGTTTATAAAACACGAACAGCTGCTACAACGCCTGATGGAGAAGTAATTGTAAATCCAGCTACAGGAATTCCGGTTCAAACAGTAGATGAACAAGAAATAGGAACTTCGCAAAGAGATTTTATTATGGGATTAAGAAACTCTTTTACATATAAAGGGTTAACGCTATCGTGTAATTTCGATTGGAAAGAAGGTGGCGAGATGTATTCATATACCAATAGACTACTTGGTTTTACAGGAAACTCAATAGCAACTACATATAACAATAGAGAGCCATTTATTGTGCCAAATTCGGTTATCGATAATGGTGATGGGACCTATTCGGAAAACTCAACGGCAATTTCTAGAAACAATGTCACTGGTTTTTATAGTTCTTCAAATAATGGAAGTATAGAAGAAACGCATGTTGTTGATAAAACATTCATTCGTATGAGAGATTTATCTCTGGCATATCAAGTTCCTTCTAAATTCAGTGATAGACTTGGGTTAAGTTCTGTTTCAATGACCTTATACGGAAAGAATTTATTCATGTGGACACCAGATGAAAATCCTTATGTAGATCCCGAAATATCAACTTTTGGAAGTGATTTAGCCAGTGAATTCGGTGAATTTTCTGGTAATCCTGCTCAAAGAACCTACGGGTTTGCACTTAAAGTCTCATTTTAAAAAAAAATAGAAATGAAAAAAATAATATACACTTTATTGGCAGGAATTTTAATACTGTCATCATGCGAAGATCAATTAGATATTAACAGGGATCCAGATTTGTTATCTCAAGATGAAGCAGCATTGTCTTCTGAAATAGCGGTAGGAATGATGGGTATAGGAGCCGTTCAAAGTTCTTATTATGCACTTGTTGGAGGTATTTGGGCACAGCAATGGGCTCAAAGTTTATCATCAAGTCAATATAGAAATGTTGATGATTATACTGTAGGAACAAATGATTATACTGGTGGATGGCATAATATGTACGATGCACTAACAGATATTAGAAATGCCAAAAGAATAGCATTAGAACAGGAAAACTGGAATTACTATTTAATTTCAACATGTTTAGAAACTTATGCTTCACAAATCTTAACAGATTTCTATGGCGATATACCATATTCTGAAGCTAACGATTCAAATATCTTACAGCCAATGTTCAATTCAAGTCAAGATATTTATGACATGATGATTTTAGACATAGATGATGCTTTAAGTAGAGATTTAGTAAATTCTGCTTTACCAGCACCAGGATCAGACGATTTTATGTTTTCTGGAAATATGCAAAATTGGATTGAATTTGCAAACACACTAAAGCTTAAAATATTTTTAAGACAAACAGGGGCAAGACCTTCTGTAGCTCAAAGCGGCATAGCGTCTATGTTAAATTCTGGAGCAGCTTTCTTAACTACAAATGCTGCCATTTCAGGAGTCTTTGTTGATGAGGCAAATTTAAGTAACCCTTTATACGAAACAGATAGAAGACAATTAAATACCGCTAATAATTTAAGGGCTAGTACTACCATGCATTCTTATATGGCTACAAATTTAGATCCTAGATTAGATGCCTTTTATGGCCCAGGAAATTCTTTAGATCAAGGTGATTATAATAGTTTAGCTGCACCTAACTCGGTTTCAGTAGCAAATATTAGCGCACTTGCATCCATATATTTTATAAGTGCTGCACAAAGTTATTTTATGCAAGCAGAAGCTATGGAAAGATATAATGGTGGAGCAGGAGCTAAAGAATTATATGATGCTGGTGTTATTGCTGCATTTGAAAAAAGTCCATTATTTGACAATGATACGTTTGCAATTATAGAAACCTTCGATGGCACACCATTTGTTAGCCCAGGAGGCGCATACGAATATCCATCAAGTACTTTCGATGAAAATTTAGAGGCTATCATAACTCAAAAATGGCTGTCTGCTTACCCAGATAATGGATATGAATCATTTTTTGAGCAATTAAGAACAGGAATTCCTTTTGAGTCTTCAGTTCCTCAAACAGATAATGCCTATGTGCCAGGCCAATTTGCGTATTCGGTAACTGGTGCTACTGGTGGGGTTTTCCCACAGAGAATGGTATATCCAAATACTGAATTATCTAGAAATTCGAATGCACCAAGTATTATTGAAATAACAGTGCCAGTTTGGTGGAATAATTAATTAAAAAAACGAAAAAATGAAAAATATATTTATATATATAACATGTTTAATTGCTAGTTTCATTATCACATCCTGTGATAATGAAAGCACTGAAGATGTTTCCTTTACAACAAATTACGCAGTTTTTGAGTTCGAAAGTGTTGTAGTCATTCCTTTAGGAGGCACATTTTCACCAGACGCTGTAGCTAGCGAAGATGGTAATGATTTACCTGTTTCGATCACGGAAAATGTTAATACCAATGTTGTTGGTATATACGATGTGATATATGCTGCAACAAATTCTGATGGATTTGAAGCAAGTGCATTTCAAACAGTAGTTGTTCATGATCCAAATGTAATTGGAACCAATGTTTCTGGAGCAATCCAAGATGTTGGTAGACCAGAAAGAACAGGTGTTATTACACTCGTAGAAGGAACGACTAGTATTTTTTACTCCACCGATTTTGGGTTTGGCGGCACGTTCCCAATGTATTTTCTAATGGATGGAGATGTAATTTCAGATATTCCACAAAATTATATTTTTGGTGTTTCAAGTGTCGATTTAGGATACGATCCAGTAGCCTTACAATTTACAACGTTAATGAATCCACAAGGATTTGATTATGTGTTTGAATATCAATAAAATTAGAATTAATAAATAAAAAGTAAACAGATATGAAAAAAATAAATATACTTACTATTATACTATCTCTATTTGTAATTGTTAGTTTTACTTCTTGTGATGAAGGTGGAGAACCAGATCCAGGACAAACAAGCACAGTAGACATGGCAGGAGATTGGTTTGTAGAATTTCTTGTCGATGGCGAAGACATTTATGGCATAGGTTATGCAAGAATTACCACCTATAATACAGCCGCAGATGATGGCACAGAAATGTGGATAGACGATAATCAAAACACATGGTGGTTTAAAGTAAAGTCACCAATAAGTGTTACAGCACAAACTTTTTCAGGAAATGGTTTGGCGAGTAATTATGATGGGTACGAAATAACCGTTGATATTTCTAACGGATCTATTGTAAAAGATGGCGCTACAACATCTGGAGGAAATATTTCTGATAGCATTTCTTTTGATGCTGTTTTTTCAGACGATCCAACAACGACGTATCAATTAGTTGGATATAAAAGAACTGGGTTTCTAGAAGATGAACACTAATAAGTGACTAACATTGTTCTATTAAAACCACCTTTTTAAGGTGGTTTTTTTATGCCTTTTCTCCCTTGTATTTAAAGCTAGCGTAAATAAGTAATCCCATACCAAGCATAACCGACATATCTGCTATATTAAAAATTCCGGTTCTAAAAACACCGCCAAGGTCTATATGTAAAAAATCTGTAACCTCGCCATAAACAATCCGATCGTATAGATTAGCCAAACCACCACCAATAATGCAACAAAAACCAATAAGCGATATTTTATCTATGCTTTTGTTTATAAAGACGTAACGCAATACAAATAGTAATACTGCGCTTGGTAAAATGAGTAAAACAATAAGCCTTATGGTTGGGTTTAAATCACTTCCCATGCCTAGAAATGCGCCTTTGTTTTCTACTTTAGTCATAATGAATTTATCACCAATTAAATTGATAGTTTCATTAGTTTCTACATTCGCTCTTATCCAAAATTTAGAAATCTGGTCTAGAGCAATATTCACTATTATTAATAAGATTATAAAAATTGAACGAGATAGTTTCATAAATTAAGCTTCGCTTTCAAAAGTTGCTGAAGTAGTTTCTGCTTCTCTATGAATTTTTCTTACCAAGCCTTGTAATACTTTTCCTGGACCAACCTCGGTAAAATGTTTGGCACCATCTGCAACCATTTGTTGTACCGATTGTGTCCAACGTACTGGAGCAGTTAATTGCGAAATAAGATTCGCTTTAATCACAGATTCTTCAATAACTGCATTAGCTGTCACATTTTGATAAATCGGGCAATTAGGTTTGCTAAAAGTTGTGTTTTCAATGGCAGATGCAAGTTCTTCACGAGCTGGCTCCATTAAAGGCGAATGAAATGCACCGCCAACAGGTAATACTAAAGCACGCCTAGCACCTTCTGCTTTTAAAGATTCACAGGCCTTATTAATAGCTTCTATTTCTCCTGAAATTACCAACTGACCTGGACAATTATAATTAGCTGCAACCACAACACCATCTGTTGTGGCGCATATTTTTTCAACAATATCATCATCCAATCCTAAAACAGCAGCCATTGTACTTGGTTGTAATTCGCAAGCTTTTTGCATAGCTGTTGCGCGTTGTGAAACAAGTTTTAAGCCATCTTCAAAAGTTAAAGCACCATTGGCAACCAATGCCGAAAACTCCCCAAGAGAATGTCCTGCAACCATGTCTGGTTTAAAAGTATCTCCTAACGTTTTAGCTAAAATAACAGAATGTAAAAAAATGGCAGGTTGTGTTACTTTGGTTTCTTTAAGATCTTCAGCTGTGCCTTCAAACATGGTGTCTGTAATGTTAAAGCCAAGAATATCGTTTGCTTTTTCAAACAATTCTTGAGCTAAAGGTGAAGCTTCGTAAAGGTTTAATCCCATACCAGAAAATTGTGCACCTTGACCTGGAAATATATATGCGTTCATTTATGGTTTTATTTTGAGATGCAAAAATAACAATAATATTATACTTATAGACCTAAAATAGAAGCTTCGGCACATCGTTCGCCATCCATGGCTGCAGAAATTATACCTCCAGCATAACCACCACCTTCACCACAAGGAAATAAATTTGAAATCTCTGGATGTGCTAATTTCTCATTTCTTGGAATGTTAACAGGCGAGGAGGTACGAGATTCTACACCAATAATATTGGCTTCGGTTGTGTAATAACCATGCATTTTTTCACCAAAAACTTTAAACCCTTTTCGTAAAGAGTTTCCTATTAACTTCGGAAATAAAGAATGTAATGGCGCAGATTTTAATCCTGGCTGATAGGAGGTAGGATTTAAGTCTGAAGATAATTTGCCTTCAACAAAATCGGTTAGTCTTTGTCCAGGTGCAGTTTGTGTTCTTCCTCCAGAGGTAAATGCTAAACGTTCTAAATCTTTCTGATATTCTAATCCTTTTAAAGCGCCAAAGTGTTCGTATTTGTATAAATCTTTTTCGGCATTAATTTCGACAACGATGCCTGAATTCGCAAATTCATTATTCCGTTTAGAAGGAGACATACCATTCACTACAACCTCACCATTCGCTGTTGCCGCAGGAACAATAAACCCACCAGGACACATACAAAAAGAATATACGCCACGATTATTTATTTGGTGGACCAAACTATAAGATGCTGCTGGTAAAAGCTCGTCACGTTTTCCTTTACAATGATATTGAATGCTATCGATAATATGTTGCGGATGCTCCACCCGAACGCCCATAGCAAACGATTTTGCGTTAAGTTGAATATTTTTCTTGTTTAGTAAGTAGTAAATGTCTCTTGCCGAATGTCCTGTCGCTAAAATAACGCGCTGAACAGGCATTTCCTTTTCATTTTGAAGCTGAATCGCTTTTACGATATTGTCTTTTATAATAAAATCTGTCACACGTGTATTGAAATGAATTTCGCCACCATAATTTAAAATGGTCTCACGAATATTCTGAACTACCTTTGGTAATTTATTGGTTCCAATATGTGGGTGCGCATCAATTAAAATTTGAGCTGTAGCACCATGATAAACCAAGTTCTCAAAAATTCTGCGAACATCACCACGTTTTAAACTTCGTGTGTATAGTTTACCATCGCTGTAGGTTCCTGCGCCACCTTCGCCAAAACAATAGTTAGAATCTTCGTTTACAAAATGGTCTTGATTAATAACTTTTAAATCGCGACGTCTGTCTTTTACATTGGCACCACGTTCTAAAACAATAGGTTTAAAGCCTAACTCGATACAACGTAAAGCAGCATACATGCCTGCTGGACCAAAACCAATTATATGGACAGGCTTTGCTTTAGAAATATCTTTATAATTAAAAGTGTATTCAGATGCTTTTGGTACTGCTTCTTTTATGTAAACTGCAATTTTATAATTAAGTATAATTTTAGGTTTGCGAGCATCGATAGATTTACGAAGTATTTTAATACCTGTGATATCTCTTTTGTCTATATCTAAAAAATGAGCCGCTTTAATTAAAAGAATATCGCTATGCTCTTCTTCTTTAAGAGTAATGCGTATTTGGATATCTTTTATCATAAGTCAAAATTAGACAATTTTGAGGAGTGTTTATTGAAAAGTTTAGAAGGTTCGTTTAACGGTTTGTATATGGAAAGTTGCACGTTTGTTTTAGCCTAATACCAGTAATTTTTTATATACAGTGTTGGACTTAATGCTTTTCTTATTTAGAATCTAAGTTAGGTCTTTTTCCTAATTGCCACATTAAAATTCCTCCAGTTATAAACATCCAAATAGAATACGCTCCTGTTGGAATTCCCATTTCTACATTATTTAATATTGAAGTAGCAATTACAAAGGCTAACGTACCGTTTTGTATACCGCTTTCAATTGTGATTGAAATAACGTTTTTTAAATTCAATTTAAATAATTTGGCGGTCAAGTATCCTAATCCCATAGTTGCTATATTAAGTACCAATGTAACTAATCCAGCAGTTTTCATTCCATCTACAAGTTTATCAGCATTGGCAGCTAATACTGCGATAAATACTAATATAAAAATAACTGTTGAGGCAGTGCGCATTGGTTTTTCCATCCGTTTTGCAAAATTAGTTTTGTGTTTACGAATGAACATTCCTATTGAAATTGGAATAACTGTGATTCCCATTATTTGTATTATAGTATCTATTATCGGTAATTTAATTGTAACATCTGTGTTATTACCAAAATATTCTAATGCATAAGACAGAATAAAGGGTATAGTCAAGATACTTATAATACTAGCAATAGCAGTTAATGTGACTGATAATGCAATATTCCCTTTACAAACCTGTGTTATTAAATTACTAGTTGGACCACCAGGACAGGCAGCTAAAATCATTAATCCAACTGCCATTACGGGATTTAGATTAAAAACTATAGCTAGTGAAAACCCAATAATAGGCAAAAAAACAAGCTGATTAGTAAGACCAATTAAAATTGCTTTAGGATATTTTATAATTCTAGTAAAATCGGCAGGAATTAAAGTCATTCCCATACCTAGCATTATAATAGCAAGAGATAGTGGTAAGAATACTTTACTTATAAGTTCGGCAGCGTTCATAGGTTTATTAATATTTATACTCTTCGTGAGCGTATTAAACCCAATGTGTTGATATAAACCCGTTTCAATAACCAGTCAAGCTGGTCACAAGTATTTTATATCATAGGTTAAACGAAGTTCGACTATTTTTTTGACAAAGTCAATTTTCGAGAAGTGTCTATAATGCTGTTATAAGCTTTTAGAATTCATAATTCTTGTGTTTTCAAATTCATTCAAATCAATACTATATAATTTTGAAGAAGGTGTTTTAGAAAATTCACTTTTAATATATCCTCCAAGAAGATAAAGTTTTTCGTTATAATAATAAAGCTCGGAGTTTATTAATTCTAAACCAATATGATATTCGTTTAAGGTTTTTGTTATAATATTGTACGTTAGTAATTTACCATTATCGAATATATAAATTAGGTTATCGTTATACGCTAATGCGGGTTTTTTTATTCCATAAATTAAATCACCTTCTTTAGTCCATTGTCCTGTCGAAATATTATAAGACTCAATATCAGAAAGAGGCTCATTATTAAAACCACCAACAAGATATATTTTGTTATTAATTAATACGCCTTTGGTTTCTTTAGCGCTTAACATATTTTTTAACTCGTACCAATAGCCAGTTTCTAAATTATAGATATGCGATTTATTAGTGAAAGTTTTTTTGCCTTTTTTGTCAATTTTTATAGATCCTCCCATGACAATAATATTGTTATTATAAACAAATGATTCGAAATTTACTGCTTGATGCGGGTTCGTATCATCGACGGTAATGGTTTTGTCTTGTAAATCGTAAATCTCAATCTTGTCGTCTAAATAGTCGTATTTACCATTTACAGATTGCCTTTTTCCACCAAGGACATATAATCTATTGTTACTATAACTAATAGTACTATTTGTACGTTTTCTAAATTTTAAATCAGATTTTAACCATGTATCATTTAATATGTCATAGATTTTTAAATCACCTTTATACACATCCCAAGAGCTGTATTTTTGTAGCCCTTTTATAATATCTTCTACTTTAGCTTCGGGATTATTTCCCATTTCATCTAATGTTTTTTTTGCAGCATTTGTTTCTTTAGAAGCATTGCCGCCAATAACATAAATTTTGGAATCGATTAGTGTAGATGCGAATGAATGTACCCCAACATTTAGAGAAGCTAACTTCTTATAACGTAACTTGTCTTGTAGTTCTTTGTTAGCAGTAATATGTACTTCTTTAAGACTTTCAACTTTTTTATACAGAGATATAATGTTGTTTAGGCTCTGAAGTTCTGAAAACGTCAGTTTTTTTGTTGAATAACCAATTATCGAAAAATGAAGTGTATCGGATTTTTCGATTTCCGATTTTAAATTAAAGGCTCCTTTTTTATTGGTAATAGTTCCATTTGTAGAATTATTTAAATATACATGAACGTTTTCTAAAGGCTTATTTGATAGAGTATCTAAAACAATACCTTTAATGTTTTGTCCAAATAAAGTAAACGTTGAAAAGAATAGAACTAAAAATAATTTCATTAATTAGTTATAATATGTATAGTTGTTTTAGAAGACCTTTTATTCTCGGTAATTACAACAAAAAGTAAGCCATTATCTCTGTTGTATCATTTTGCAGGATTTATAAGTATAAAAAACCTTAATTCAAATGTTTAAGATTTAATATAAGTAATAAACGAAAATGCATGTTTATGATTTGCGTCTTTATCATGAAACCTGTTACTTTCTTCTTTCCAAATTGTTGTATCTATTTTTGGAAAAAATGTATCGGCATTTTCGAAAGTTTCATGCACTCGAGTGATTTCAATTTTATTAGCTAAAGAAATTGCTTGTTTGTAGATTTGTCCGCCACCAATAATAAAGGGCTGCTTGTCATTTCTAGAAACATCAAGTGCATCTTCTAAATTATTTACAACAATAACACCATCGGGTACTTTGTAATTTTCTTGACGTGTAATAACAACATGAGTTCGATTTGGTAATGGTTTCGGGAAACTCTCAAATGTTTTTCTACCCATAATTATATGATGATTATTGGTAAGTGCTTTAAAACGTTTTAAATCGTCACTTAAATGCCAAATTAAATCGTTGTCTTTGCCAATAGCATCATTTTCGCCAGCAGCTACAATAATAGTGAGCTCTGAAGATTTTTGAATTTTATTTTTTGTAAATTTTTCTTTTTCGATTTCACTTTTAGCCTTTTTGGTTTCTTCTTTCAATAGTTGTACTTTAATAAGATTAACACGTTCACGTTGTGCAGAAACCAATCTATCAAGTTGTTTTTGTTCCCAATCCTTACCCATGAATTTATGAGTAATATAAACATTGAATGTATGGTATAGAAACAAGAATAGCCAAATTGCAATAACATAAACGAACCAGTTAATACCAAATGGTTTGACTTCTTTACCAATATCTAAAACAAGATTTGCGATAATAAAAAAAACGGACCCTATTAAGAAAAGCACAAAATGAATGTATAATCGCTTTTTTTGTTTTATGCGTTTTTGAGCATTTTCTAACAAGGCTAATTGTTCTTTATCTATTTGTGGTGTAGCTTTTTTTTTCCCAAACATGGTTTAAATATTAAGTAAGGTAAAGTTAACTTTTTTTTAGCAATATGTAATCGAAGAATATGTAACACTTAAAACGTAGAATTTAATTAATGAACACTAATATTCACGAAAACATTTTAATATAAAAAGCTTTGAAAACGAAAACGATGTAGTTAGAAATCAAGTAAAAAACATCAGAAATTGCATTGACAATCTTCTAATTACCACAACGATTTATTGCATAGTTAGAACAAATGCGAACCTATAATTACGAAATTGACAAATCGGATCATTATTAAAATATTTGTGCAATCGTCTGAAAAATTGTTTTATACATTTGCCCCATAAATCATTAAATAGAAGTATCATTTAATACTGAAATTATGAGAACAAGAAACAATAGAATTACAGAAAAGATGAACGCTCTTAAGAAGGGATACGTCTGGAACACAAAAAGAAGATTTAATAATTTAAAATAATAATTATGGCAATTACAAAACAATATTTAAAAAGCAAGCCAGTTTGTAAAGTAACATTTTCTGTACCTGCAGAAGAAGCAAATACAGTTGCTGTTGTAGGAAGTTTTAACGAATGGAATACTGAAGCGGTTACACTTAAGAAATTAAAAAATGGAACTTTTAAAGGTACTGTTAATTTAGAAAAAGATAATTCTTACGAATTCAGATATGTTGTTGATGGTGTTTACATTAATGACGACCAGGCTGATGCTTATGCATGGAGTGATTATGCATCTGCAGAAAACGGTGTTTTAAGTTTATAGAAATTAGTAAATTTTAGTTAGTATAAGAGCTTTCAATTTTTTGAAGGCTCTTTTTTTATACAGCAACCTTTCCTTTAATATGTGGATGCGGATTGTAATCTTCTAATTTAAAATCATCAAACGTAAAGTCAAAAATATCTTTCACATCAGGATTTAAGATCATTTTTGGTAATGGTCTTGGGTCTCGAGACTGTTGTAACTCTAATTGCTCGTAGTGATTGCTATAAATATGTGCATCGCCAAAAACATGAATAAAATCTCCTACCTCGTAGCTACAAACTTGTGCCATCATCATGGTAAACAAAGCATAAGATGCAATATTAAAAGGTACGCCCAGAAAGACATCTGCACTACGTTGGTATAATTGGCAAGATAATTTACCGTCTGCTACATAAAACTGAAAAAAAGCATGACAAGGAGGCAAGGCCGCTTTACCATTGGCAACATTTTCGCTAAAAGATTTTGTAGTGTCTGGCAATACAGAAGGATTCCATGCAGATACTAGCATTCTGCGACTATCTGGATTATTTTTAAGCGAATGAATAACATCTTTTAATTGGTCAATTTCATCACTATTCCAATTGCGCCATTGATGACCGTAAACTGGTCCCAAATCACCATTTTCATCAGCCCATGCATTCCATATTTTAACACCGTTTTCGGTTAAATAGTTAATATTTGTGTCACCTTTTATAAACCAAAGCAGTTCGTGAATAATAGATTTTAAGTGCAATTTTTTTGTGGTAACCATGGGGAAACCTTTGCTTAAATCGAATCGCATTTGATGACCAAACACACTTTTTGTACCCGTTCCTGTTCTGTCAGATTTTTTGTTACCGTTTTCTAAAACGTGTTTTACAAGGTCTAAATATTGTTTCATGAAAAGGAAAAAGGTTATGGGTAAATGTTTAACGTATTGTGGTGTAAAAGTAAAAAATGAATAGATTATTCTTTTATGAAATGACTTTTATTATCAATAGGTTATTAACTTATTTTTTTTGCGTACAGATATTCTTAATTTATCTGTGGCGATTCGCTACTATCCAATAATCATTCCAGCAATAGTAGCCGAAATTAGTGATGCAATAGTACCACCAAGTAACGCTTTCATACCAAATTTAGATAAGGTTTTACGTTGCCCTGGAGCAAGAGAACCAATACCTCCAATTTGGATTCCTATAGATGCGAAATTCGCAAAACCACATAGCATATACGTTGCCATGATGATGGATTTTTCATAGTTAAAATGCATTGCCTTTAGAGGGTCTTTTAAATCTGCTAATTGAATATAACCAACAAATTCGCTAGCTGCAAGTTTAATCCCTAGCAATTGTCCCATCATAGATGTGTCTTCTTTGGCAACACCAATTAACCACATTAAGGGTGAGAAAATAGCTCCTAAAATAAATTCAAGTGAAAGGCCATCTTTGTAAGAAGTGTTATTAGCGATTACTTCATTTAACGAAGTAAAGTGCCAATTAAAATAATCTATACCATCAAAACTAGCTAATCCGCCAAGTATACCATTAATCATGGCAATAAAAGCTACAAAAACGAGTAACATTGCGCCAACATTTAAAGCTAATTTTAAACCTTCGGTTGTTCCGTTTGAAATTGCATCAAGAATATTCGTTCCAATTTTTTCTTGTGAAACTGCTACATTAGTATTTACATCTTCAGTTTGTGGATATAAGATTTTAGAAATAACAATAGCGCCAGGAGCTGCCATAACAGAAGCTGCTAAAAGATGTTTAGCATAAAATAATCTTAAAGCTTCATCTTCACCTCCTAAAAAACCTATATAAGCAGCCAGTACAGCACCAGCAACGGTTGCCATACCTCCAATCATGACCAGTAGCATTTCGGACTTATTCATTTTTTCTAAATACGCCTTAATTAATAAAGGCGCTTCAGTTTGTCCTAAAAAGATGTTTCCAGCAACGCTTAAACTTTCTGCTCCAGAAATTTTTAGAATTTTAGATAAGGTCATGGCCATTAGCTTAACAACCCATTGAATAATTCCTAAATAAAATAATAAAGATGTTAGAGCTGAAAAGAAAATAATGGTAGGTAATACCTGGAAGGCAAATATAAACCCGAAAGTACTCATGTCAGAAATTAGTCCTTTGAATAAAAATTCACTACCAGATTTTGTGAATTCTAATATTTCTACAAAGCCTTGGCCTATAAACTCAAATATAGCTTGTATAAAAGGAATTTTTAAAACACCAACGGCAATTAATAGTTGAAATGCTAATCCGATTCCTACAATTTTCCAATTAATAGCTTTTTTATTACTACTAAATAGGAAAGCTATAAACACTAAAGACACCATTCCTAAAAGCCCTCGCCAAATACTAGTAAATGAAAATCCTTGACTTGGTATGATTGTATCTACTTGGGTTTTAGTTTCTGCGACTATTTTTGGGGTGATATTCTCTGAAACAGCCAAGGAATCAGAAACATTGCTAATAGTTTCTATTTGTAAACTATCTACATGAATATTGTCTTGGGCTAAAACTGTTGAAACAAATAATAAAAAGATAGCGACAATAAACAAAGTAAACTGTTTCATATTTTAAGGGAAAAGGATTATCGTTTGGAGATTTCGTCTCTTATTCTGGCTGCAGTTTCGTAATCTTCGTTTTCAACCGCAGTTTCTAATAGCGTATTTAATTCTTCAAGAGTTTTTGCTCTATAATTTTCTAATACGGGACTTGAGTCAAGTTCTTCGGCAAGCATATCGTCAATCAAAATACTGTCCTGTTCGCCTTCAACTTCATCTTTCGGATTTACTTTTAAATAAATCCCTGCTTTATCCAGAATGTTTTTATATGTAAAAATTGGTGCTTGAAAACGTAGTGCCAATGCAATTGCATCACTTGTCCTTGCGTCGATAATTTCTTCAATTTTATCGCGTTCGCAAATTAAACTTGAATAAAACACACCATCTACAAGTTTATGAATAATCACTTGCTTGACAACAATATCGAATCTATCAGCAAAATTCTTAAATAAATCATGAGTTAGAGGCCTTGGTGGTCTTATCTCTTTTTCTAAAGCAATAGCAATAGATTGAGCCTCAAAGGCACCAATAACGATAGGGAGTTTCCGATCGCCATCTACTTCATTTAAAATTAAAGCATATGCACCATTTTGCGTTTGGCTATAAGAAATACCTTTTATATTCAGTTTAACTAAACTCATATTTTTAAATCACAAAAGACTATTTAATTAGGGGATTTTACCACCTAAATTTTTTTAAAAAGCTAATTTAAAATAATTAGATTTATTAAAGCTTAATTATAAAATAAATTCGGTAAGAATATAATTAATCTGTCCTTTTGCAATTACAAGTTAAAAAAAATTATGAATTTTGCGCTTTAAATTCTTTTAATTTTTCGATGAATTTAGGTACAACCTCAAAGGCATCACCAACAACACCGTAGTCTGCAGCTTTAAAAAATGGCGCTTCTGGATCGGTATTTATGACAACTTTTACTTTTGATGCATTAATTCCAGCAAGGTGTTGAATTGCGCCAGAAATACCAATAGCGATATATAGGTTTGATGCTACAGGTTTTCCTGTTTGACCAACGTGTTCGCTATGTGGTCGCCACCCTAAATCTGAAACTGGTTTAGAACATGCTGTTGCAGCGCCTAGAACGTCTGCTAATTCTTCAACCATTCCCCAATTTTCAGGGCCTTTTAAACCACGTCCACCAGAAACAACGATTTCGGCATCAGCAATGGTTACTTGTCCAGTAACTTTATCTACCGAATCAACATGCACATTATTTTCTGGGATTGTTGGAGAGAAATCTTCAGAAGAAATACTTCCACCAGTTTCAACCAATCCGAAAGAATTATTCGAGACACCTACCAATTTAACATCGGTATTTATTGAGGTTAGGTTGAATGCTTTATTAGTGAATGCTGTACGTTTTACAGTAAAAGGAGACGTGCTTGTTGGTGTTTCAACAACATTTGAAGCATAACCAGCATTTAAGCCTACAGCTAAAAGTGGAGCAAGATACTTGCTATCTGCGCTTGAGCTTATTATAATGACTTTTGCATTTTCTTTTTCTGCCGCTTGTTTTATAATATCTGCATAACTATTGGCATTAAATACATCCAAGTTTGAATTACTTACACTTAATACTTTGTCAACTCCATAATTTCCTAAAACAGAAGTATCTCCAGCATTTACTGTTATGGCAGTTACTGTTGTCCCTAGTTGGTTAGCAACCGCTTTACCATAAGATGCAACTTCTAACGCTAATTTTTTAAAATTTCCTTGATCTGATTCTGTATATACTAAAACGGACATAATAAATTTTTTGTTTTTTATTTCCACCAAAGTGGAAACCTTATTAATCTTTATCTTTAATTTCAAAAGATCCCAAAATAAATTTGGGATGATTTAGCAGGCTAAATCACTTTTGCTTCGTTATGAAGTAAGTTTACCAATTCGTCTAAATTATCTGGAGAGACTAATGTCACTGCGCCTTTTGGAACAGGCTTTTCGAAACTAACCGATGATGTTTCTGCTGAAACCTCTATTGGCTCAACTACTGTTAATGGTTTTTTTCGAGCCATCATAATACCTCGCATATTAGGAATTCGTAAATCACTTTCTTCAACAATTCCTTTTTGCCCTCCTACAATTAATGGAAGTGAAGTTGAAACAGTTTCTTTGCCACCATCAATTTCACGTATGGCAGTTACTGAACTTGTCGAATTATCAACTTCAAGCCCAATACAATTATTTACAAAGTTAGCTTCTAATAAACCAGCAACCATTCCTGGAACCATACCGCCATTATAATCAATAGATTCTCTTCCAGCTATTACTAAATCGTATTCGCCATTTTTAACAATATTTGCAATTTGTTTTGCAACGGAAAACCCATCTGTAGCTATAGTATTTACTCTAATTGCTTCGTCTGCACCAATTGCTAAACTTTTACGTAAAGTTGGCTCTGTTTCTGGTCCTCCAACATTAATCACATGTACAGTTGCACCTTGTTTTTCTTTAAACCACATGGCACGTGTTAATCCAAATTCGTCATTCGGATTTATAACAAATTGTACACCATTGGTGTCAAATTTTGTGTTGTCATCGGTAAAATTAATTTTTGATGTCGTGTCCGGAACATGGCTGATACACACTAATATTTTCATAATATATTATCCTTTATTTGAGTATACATATTTTAGGCCACGAAGTTAAATATTTTATTTTGAATAAATACTATGCACGCATAGTAAATTTTAAATTATTCTATAATAGATAGTATCTTATAATTGTTATTTTTGCTACTCGATTAAAAAGATATAAATGAAGACAATTCAATTCAGAGAGGCTATTTGTGAAGCTATGAGTGAAGAAATGCGCAGAGATGAAAGTATTTATTTGCTGGGTGAAGAAGTGGCAGAATATAATGGTGCATATAAAGCCTCAAAAGGTATGTTAGATGAGTTTGGAGCTAAGCGTGTTCTCGATACGCCAATTGCCGAACTTGGTTTTGCTGGTATTGCCATAGGTTCTACGATGACAGGTAATAGGCCAATTGTAGAGTATATGACTTTTAATTTCTCTCTTGTTGGAATTGATCAAATTATAAACAACGCTGCTAAAATTAGACAAATGTCGGGCGGACAGTTTAAATGTCCCATTGTATTTCGTGGCCCAACGGGTTCGGCTGGACAATTAGGAGCAACGCATTCGCAAGCTTTCGAAAGTTGGTTTGCAAATACGCCTGGTTTAAAAGTTGTCGTACCTTCAAACCCGTATGATGCAAAAGGCCTTTTAAAAGCAGCTATTCGAGACGACGATCCAGTAATTTTTATGGAAAGTGAGCAAATGTATGGAGATAAAGGTGAAGTTCCAGAAGGTGAATATGTTATTCCAATTGGTGTAGCAGATATTAAACGTCAAGGTACCGATGTAACGATTGTGTCCTTTGGTAAAATTATAAAAGAAGCTTATAAGGCTTCAGACGAATTAGAAAAAGAAGGCATTTCTTGCGAAATTATCGATTTAAGAACTGTTCGTCCTTTAGATATAGATACTGTTCTAAATTCGGTTAAAAAAACGAATAGATTAGTAATTTTAGAAGAAGCTTGGCCATTTGGTAATGTTTCTACAGATATTACATATCAAGTACAATCACAAATTTTCGATTATTTGGATGCTCCAGTAGTTAAAATTAATACAGCAGATACGCCCGCGCCTTATTCTCCTGTTTTATTAGAAGAATGGTTGCCAAATAGTAGCGATGTTGTCAAAGCAGTAAAGAAAGTATTGTACAAATAAAATAATATTTTTTACGTTATATAAGCTTCATTGACTTTTTTGTTGGTGAAGTTTTATTATTATGAAAGTAAATTTCCTTTTAGTATTATTTTTCTTCGGAATAACATCAGCTTTTTCTCAAACAAAAGTTAGTGGTCATGTTATTGATGAAAATAATGAACCAGTTTCTTTTGCGAATGTTATTTTTAAAGGATCTACCGAAGGGACAATTACAAATGAAAACGGGAAATTCTATTTAGAATCGGATGAAACATGGGAAGCTGTAAATGTCTCTTTTATTGGATTTGAAACGATTGATATTCCGCTAGAAAAAAAGGTGAATTATAATTTAAAATTCACACTTAAAGAAGAAGCCGAAAAATTAAATACAGTTGTTATTGTTTCAGGAAAACAATCAAAAAGCGAAAAAGAGAATCCTGCCATAGCATTATTAAAGAAAATTTGGGAGCATAAACGTAAAAACGGATTAAAACAATTTAATCAATACGAATATGATAAATACGAAAAAGTAGAGTTCGATATTAACACCATAGATAGCGCATTAATAAAGAGTAAGCTTTTTAGAGGTATGGAATTTGTGTTCGATCAGGTGGATACTTCTAAAGTTACAGGAAAAACATATTTGCCAATGTTTGTAAATGAAGCTGCTACTAAGGTGTATGGAGATAATATAAACAATGAAGAAAAGGAAGTTCTTAAGGGTAACAAGAATTCTGGTTTTAGTGACAACCAAACTATAATCGATTTTATAGACGATCTTTATTCCGATTTCGATGTGTATGATAATTATTTGAAGTTTTTTGATAAAAGTTTTGTAAGCCCAATATCTAAAACAGGAATAAATACATATAATTATGTGCTTGCAGATAGTACATTTCTAGATAATAAATGGTGCTATAATATTATTTATTATCCAAGACGAACAAACGAACTTACTTTTAAAGGAGATTTTTGGGTTGCAGATACAACCTATGCCATTAAAGAAATTAATCTTCAGGCGTCAAAAAGCGCAAATATAAATTGGGTTAAAGAAATATATATTGAGCAAGAATTCGAAGTTTTAAACGATTCGTTATTTCTAGTTAAACGAGATTATATGATGTCTGATTTTGCTTTTACTAAAAAGGAAAAATCACGAGGAATCTACGGTAAGCGTACAACCCTATACAATAATTACGAATTTGATATAGAAAAAGAGAAAAAATTCTATGACGAAGAAGTATACTATTACGACAAAGATGTTTATGATCGAGGCGACGAATTCTGGAATGAAAATAGGCTCGAAGCTTTAAGTGAAGATGAGAAAGGTGTTTATAAAATGCTTGATACCTTAAAAACCGTCAAGAAATTTAAGCAAATTTATAATTTGGGAAGTATTTTGTCTTCTGGATATATCGAGTTTAATACCCTACCTTTAGATTATGGACCAATTTTTTCAACATTTGGATTTAACGAAGTTGAAGGTATACGTGTAAGAACTGGATTAAGAACATATTTTGGTAGAAACGATTTATGGCGACTTGAAGGTTTCTTGGCTTATGGATTTAAAGACGATAAATTTAAATATGGTATTTCAGGAAAATGGTTACTCAATAAAAAGAATCGACTTATTATTTCTGGTGGGCAACGTCGCGATATAGAACAAATTGGAGCAAGTCTAACGACATCGACAGATGTTTTAGGGAGAAGTTTGGCATCTTCAGCACTTTTTGCTAAAGGTTCTAACGATAGACTTACATCTATTAATTTAACAAGTCTGGCCATAGAAATGGAACCTTTACGAAATGTTATTTTTAGACTTGGGGCTGATTACAGAACTTTAGAATCGGCATCGCCAACTTTTAGTTTAGATTATAATACTCCTGATGGTGGGATTGAATCAGAGGTAAAGCAGTTCGAAACAACCTTTTCAATGTTTTATTTCCCAAAAAGAAAAATGACTGGATTTGGTGTCGAGCGTCATGCAGCTAACAACGATTATTCTAGACTATTTGCAAGATTAAGTGTTGGAGATAGAGATATATTAGACAGTGATTTTAACTATAAAAAAATTCAATTTTCATATGCTCAACCATGGCAGTTAGGAGGTATAGGTAGATTGTATTCTACGATTGAAGTTGGTAAAACTTTTGGTGAGGTGCCTTTAGGTTTGTTAAGTGTTATCCCTGGTAACCAATCATACTTTTCAATTTACAATACATTTCCTCAATTAGATTTTTATGAATTTGTGACCGATACGTACGCATCTTTTCATTTTGAGCATCATTTTAATGGACGTTTCTTTTCAAGAATACCATTCTTAAAAAAACTAAATCTTCGTGAAATTATAAGTGTTCGAGGTGCATGGGGAGAAATATCTGACAAAAACGTTGCTTTAAGTACAACTACAAACCCTTATAGTATTCCTTTGGTAGCACCAAACGACCAAATATATTGGGAATACGGTTTTGGAATTGGTAATATTTTTAAAGTCTTTAGATTAGATTTTAATTTTAGAGGTAACTACCTCGATAATCCAGACGCACGTAAGTTTGGAGTTACTGGAACCTTTGGGTTTTATTTTTAGCAGTTTCGTTTAACGGTTTGAATATGGTGCGTTTGGTATTTCAAATGCTCCAATTTTTCAATTAACTACTATGTTTGTTTATTATTATTTCCTTCATTTTTAGCGCTATCTGCCAAATGCACTATATTTATTGTTGTGTGTAGTTCATTTATGTGATTTCTTTATAAAAAACATTACTGATTATAACCTATTTGTGGTCAAAAAGCGATGAAGACTAAAAAGGGAAGAGTCAATCAATAATTACTTATTCTATTTACAAATCACAACCCCGCGCCCTCTACATACCGTACACCTTACATTATCGCTTGTAACTTTTTCATTTACTTTTACAATACGATACACATTACCTGTTTTAATACCTTGTTGGTAATAGGATTCTACATCTTTTGTATATTCTGAAACTACAACAGTACGTTCTCCATTACAATTAGAGCAAATACACATATAATTTTCTGCACTCGCATTTTTATCTATAATGACAGGGGTGGCGAGTTGAATACTATTACCATCAGAAAGGTAAACTAGACTACCATCTATACCTGTTACGAGTACTTTTTTTCCATCATAAATTATAACATCATGCCCAGGGTAACAATACATGGCAATTGTCTTTTTTTTAGAATAATCTCTTGCTGAACTAGTAAGCCTTCCTGTGTTATCAAAATTCCCTTCACTTCTGTCACCAAAGGGAGGAATGAAATTATTCACAATATTTCTGTGCTTTTCACCATAATATGGATAGATTCCATTTTCGTTTATACCTCTAAAACGCCCCAAATACCATTCTTTAATTTTACCTATTTTGCTATAAATTAATAAGTACCCTACATTTTCAAAATATTCATCATTTTTGAAATTACCAAAATAGGCTGAATACCAATTGTATTTGGTAGTAATTCTTGTTTTAAAATCTGTTCTAGTAGAATGAATTAATTCCCTGCCATGACCATTTTTTCTGCCATCAAAAAAATACCCATCATAAGTAGTATAGTATTTAAAAACCTCTGTGGTATCTTTTGAAGAATTTGAGATAAAATGCTTTGTTTTAGAAGGGTTTAACGTTTCTAACTTTCCAAACCCGTGTGGCTCTCCTTTAATGTTTCTTCCTCCTGTGTACGTGGTGCTATCATTTATTTTTATAGTTCCGTAATTTTCAGAATCCTCTATAAAATTAAAAATCAAACTACCAGGTTCAATATTTCTACTTTCGTCAGCAAAATATACGTTTAGCTCTCGGTGTACATATAGTTTTCCGTTTTCTTTCCTTTTTACTAAATCCCAACCTGTCATAGCATCTGTTACACGGTGTATTTCCTCTGTATCAGACTTATATTCATAAATAGTGGATACTTGCCGAAATTCACCTTTAAAAAATGGTTGGTGTGGAGTAATAACTCTATATGTTCCATTATCGAATATTAAATGAATTGAGTCTGTTTGCTTTAAAAATGGAGTTCCCAAATTTGCAAGTTTTATTGGATCAGCAAATTCTCTATTTAACTTTCCATATGATATTCTGTTTTTAACCTCGATACCTTTTTCAAATATAAACTTAGCATTCGCCTTGTTTCTATGGCTATACCCTTTTTCGTGCATAGTAATCGTTCCTTCAGAAAAATTATTTTTAAAATTTGCTTCTACAATAAAACCTGCGGTAAAAGGTAAATCCATGTCTGCTAGAGACAGTGTATTAGTATCTTTCTTGAGTTTTTTTGCGACCTTTTGAAGTTCTTTATGGTGGTTATATTCTGGTAAATTTGGTTTGGCAATAGAGGCAAATCCATTTAATTTTCCATCAATAAAACTTCCTTTAACAAATCTAGAAACTTCAATAGATTCATAACCATCATAGTATGTTAAATATAAAATGCCTAATCCTTCACCATTTTTGCAATCACCCGAAAGACACTTAATCTTAGATTTTTTTAATTCGAGATTTTCTTGAGAATATACCACGCTTTGGCTACTTAATATAATAGCTAAAAAATATACAAATCGAAATCTTAGATTATTCATGATTAAAAATATTTTTGTTCGATTTAATTACACACAATGTAAAGATAAAGTTCCGTTTCAATGAACTTTATCGATTGTTAAACGAAGTTCGACTATTTTTTTATCAATGTCAAGTTTTGTTGTTCAAACGCAAATGCTTGTATATCTTTGCAATCTATAAAATTTTAGATATGAGTTCTTCAGAAAAACACACCTTTGATGTGTTAATAGAAATACCAAAAGGCAGCCGAAATAAATATGAATACGATTTTGAGTTAAAAAAAATTCGTTTCGATCGTATGTTGTTTTCATCTATGATGTATCCAGCAGATTATGGTTTTATTCCAGAAACTTTAGCCTTAGATGGCGACCCATTAGACGTATTGGTTTTAGGTACAGAGCCAACATTCCCTATGTGTGTGATGGAAGTTAAACCCATTGGAGTTTTTCACATGGCAGACGAGAAAGGACCAGACGAGAAAGTGATTTGTGTTCCTGTTTCTGATCCTATTTGGAATTCTTTAAACGATTTATCAGATATGAATCCGCATCAAAAAAAGGAAATCACACATTTTTTTCAAGTGTATAAAGATTTAGAAAAAAAGAAAGTAGATGTTGGTGGTTGGGGAAATGCAGATGAAGCCTACGATATACTTAATAAATGTATATACCGATACGAAACTAGTAAGCATAAAGCCAATGGTAATTTTACCATTTAGAAGTTTTAAGTAATCAAATAAAATAGACCCTTTTATATTCACTATAAAAGGGTTTTTCTATTCGCTTTCATTTTGTTACTTTTGCCAACGTTAAAAACTAAACATAATAATATATAATATGGAATCAATGATGATTTATATGCCAATAGTAATGGCAGCTTTAGGATTAATTTACATGCTAGTAAAAAAGTCTTGGGTAATGAAACAAGATGCAGGAGATGGTAAGATGAAAGAAATTTCAGACCACATATACGAAGGAGCATTGGCTTTTTTAAATGCTGAATACAGGCTTTTAGCAATATTTGTAGTTATCGTAAGTGTTTTATTAGCAATCGTATCTTTTGTAGTACCAACGACACACTGGCTAATTGTTATTGCTTTTATTTTCGGAGCATTTTTCTCGGCGTTTGCTGGAAATATTGGAATGAAAATAGCAACTAAAACAAATGTAAGAACAACACAAGCTGCTCGTACAAGTTTACCAAATGCACTTAAAGTGTCTTTTGGTGGTGGTACAGTTATGGGACTTGGTGTTGCTGGTTTAGCTGTTTTAGGCTTAACAGCATTTTTCATCATCTTTTTTAATTACTTCATGGGTGGTGCTTGGACGTCTGTAAACGATATGACTATTGTTTTAGAAACCCTTGCAGGTTTTTCTCTTGGAGCAGAATCGATTGCATTATTTGCTCGTGTTGGTGGTGGTATTTATACAAAAGCAGCAGATGTTGGAGCCGATTTAGTTGGTAAAGTAGAAGCTGGTATTCCTGAAGACGATCCTCGTAATCCTGCAACGATTGCAGATAACGTTGGTGATAATGTTGGTGATGTTGCTGGAATGGGTGCCGATTTATTTGGATCGTATGTAGCAACAGTTTTAGCGGCTATGGTTCTTGGTAACTATGTGATTAAGGATATGGGCGGAAATATTGCTGAGTTTGGTTTTGGCGGAATAGGTCCGATCTTATTACCTATGGCAATTGCTGGAGCTGGAATTATTATTTCTGTAATTGGTACGATGCTTGTTAAAATTAACAGTAATGATGCTAAAGAATCTCAAGTTATGGGAGCTTTAAATAAAGGAAATATTACATCTATAATTTTAGTAGCCATTGCATGTTTTGGTTTAGTAAAATGGATGTTACCAGAAACAATGCAAATGAATTTCTTTGGCGAAGGCTTACAAGAAATATCGTCTATGCGAGTGTTTTATGCAACGCTTATTGGATTAATTGTTGGCGGAGCGATTTCTTCGGTAACTGAATATTACACAGGATTAGGGAAATCTCCAATCTTAAAAATTGTACAACAATCATCTACAGGAGCTGGAACAAATATCATCGCAGGTTTAGCTACAGGTATGATATCTACATTTCCTTCAGTATTATTATTTGCTGGAGCTATTTGGGCATCATATGCATTTGCAGGATTTTACGGAGTTGCTTTAGCAGCTTCTGCGATGATGGCAACAACTGCTATGCAATTAGCGATTGATGCATTTGGACCAATCTCTGATAACGCTGGTGGAATTGCCGAAATGAGCGAACAAGAACCAATTGTAAGAGAACGTACAGATATTTTAGATTCAGTTGGTAACACAACTGCAGCAACAGGAAAAGGGTTCGCTATTGCTTCTGCGGCATTAACGTCTTTGGCTTTATTTGCTGCCTATGTAACGTTTACAGGAATCGATGGTATTAATATATTTAAAGCGCCAGTTTTAGCAATGTTGTTTGTTGGTGGAATGGTACCAGTAGTGTTTTCTGCTTTAGCAATGAATGCTGTAGGAAAAGCGGCTATGGAAATGGTTTACGAAGTTCGTCGTCAATTTAAAAGTATTCCTGGAATTATGGAAGGTACTGGTAAACCAGAATACGATAAATGTGTTGCTATTTCTACTGAAGCGTCTTTAAAAGAAATGATGCTTCCTGGATTATTAACTATCGGATTTCCATTAGTAATTGCTTTCGTTCCTATGATTTTCGGAATGGATAATATGGCAATAGCAGAAATGCTTGGAGGTTATATGGCAGGTGTTACTGTAAGTGGTGTGCTTTGGGCTATTTTCCAGAACAATGCTGGTGGTGCTTGGGATAACGCTAAAAAATCTTTTGAAGCTGGTGTAGAGATTAATGGTGAAATGACTTATAAAGGCTCTGAAGCTCATAAAGCTGCTGTTACTGGAGACACAGTTGGAGATCCTTTTAAAGATACGTCTGGACCATCTATGAACATATTAATTAAACTTACGTGTTTAATCGGGTTGGTAATTGCACCTATTTTAGGTGGTCATACTTCTGAAGACGTTACTGCAATGGTTGAAACGAAATCAGAAATTAAAAAAGAAGTTAAAGTTGAATTAACTTCTGAGAATGATATAGCTAAGGCTGTTGTAACAACTACAACTACGGAGAATGGTGAAACTGAAACAGATTACCAAGTAATTGAAGGTAGCATCGAAGAGGTAAAAGCGAAGGTTGAATCTCTTAAAGGCGCTAATGTAACAATTGATGCTAAAAGAGTTATTGAAGAAGAAATTATTGTAGAAGAAGAAACAAAATAGTTTTAGGAACTTTTAATAATAAAAAAACCACGCTTTTAGCGTGGTTTTTTTATGCTCTTTATTGTCATGTTGAGCGCAGTCGAAATGTTTTAAACATAAGTCCAAACGATCCTAAAACAATCCGTTAATTTCTGCATCTATTGTATTAATGATGCTTCCTAAATCTTCAGGATTGTCTACAAAATCTAGATTATCTACATCAATAATAAGAAGTTTGCCTTTGTTATAACCATGTATCCACGCTTCGTAACGCTCGTTTAATCTGCTTAAATAATCTATACTTATTGTATTTTCATAATCACGACCTCGTTTATGAATTTGAGATACTAAATTAGGAATAGAGCTACGTAGGTAAATTAATAAATCTGGCCCTTGTACCAAAGATTCCATTAAATCGAAAAGCGATCGGTAATTTTCAAAATCGCGATTGGTCATTAATCCCATTGCATGAAGGTTAGGTGCAAAAATATGCGCATCTTCATAAATGGTTCTATCCTGAATAATTTCTTTACCGCTTTTTCTTATTTGCAATACCTGACGAAAACGACTATTTAAAAAATAGACCTGTAGGTTAAAACTCCAGCGTTCCATTTGGTTGTAAAAATCATCTAGATACGGGTTGTCTACAACATCTTCTAATTGAGCTTCCCATTTATAATGTTTTGCTAGTAATTTTGTGAGCGTAGTCTTTCCTGCGCCAATGTTTCCTGCAATTGCAACGTGCATATTTCTAATTCGTTAAAAGTTGGTATTCATGTAGAAATTCATCGTCGTAAATATACAAGGTTTCATTGGTTACAAAAAACTGATTTATTAACAATTTTGGCGTTTTAATTTGTACAATATTATCAGTATCCTTTTTTAAATAAAATAGACTATTTTCTTTTTTTAAGTAGATATCACCGTTGCATTCAACTAAAGATGTATAGCCATTATTTTTCGTTTTAGATATTAAACTACCAAAATAATTGTATTTGTAGATGTAGTTTTTTGTAAGTAACCAGCAAACATTATAATTGCTTTTTAAATCTAAAACATGACTTGAAATTGGTAATGTTGTGGCTCGAGTTTGATGCGTTTTAAAATCGAAAAGTTCTAACTGCTGTGTTTCTTGATTATAAATCCAAATTGTATTGTCGTTTCCAGAAGACGCATAAGTAATATTTCTATATACTTGTGTTTTATTAAAATCTATTTTAAATATTTCAGCAAGACGATTATCTAAAATAATTACTGTATTAAAATTTTTGTAAAAGAGATTAATTTTTAAAGGATTAAAGGTGTTGGCTGAAGTGATTTTTCCTAACTGTATATTGCTATACTCTAATGTCCCAAATTTTCTATCGGCTACAAAGGCGTTGTTTCTTATGTAAAAAATTTCATCAAAATTATCGATAGCAATTAATTCGTCTACTTTTAAATTTGACTTTAAAACAAAATTTGCTTCAATAGTTTCTTGAGTAAAGCCTATAATGGGTAGAAGAATGAGTATAAATATAATGTGTTTCATTTCGTATTGAAAATTACAAAAATCAAACCACTTTTTAGCATATTAATTTATAACCAAATCCACGAACATTTATAATTTGAATACTTTCGTCCTGCTGTAGTTTTTTACGAAGCTTGGTAATAAAGACATCCATGCTTCTGGCATTAAAAAAATCGTCATTTCCCCAAAGCTTATTTAAGATTAAAGAACGATCTAAAACCTGATTCTTATTTTTTATTAGATGAAATAATAGATGAGCTTCGCGATGCGTTAATTGACTATTTTCTTCAGTTTTAAATTTTAGTGTTTGTTTTGGGAAATCGAAAACATAGTTGCCGATATTTAAAATTTCTGAAGTCTTTTGAATTTTTGTTCTATTAATTAAATTATTAATTCGAACAATAAGTTCTTCCATACTAAAAGGTTTTTTTAAGTAGTCATTTCCACCAATAGTAAAACCTTCGACAACATCTTGAGTTTGCGATTTAGCTGTTAAAAAAATAATAGGAACTGTGTCATCTTCTTGTCTAATTTCTTTAGCCAAAGTAAAGCCATCTTTTATTGGCATCATGACATCCAATATTAATAACTCTGGTTGCAATTTTTTGTAAACAGAAAGAGCCTTTTCTCCATTTTCACATAGTAAAACTTGAAAGCCCCGAGTTTCTAAACTCTCTTTAACAATCATTCCTAAAGCGGGTTCGTCTTCGGCAAGTAGTAAGGTGATTTGTTTACTCATTGGGCAATAAAATTCTAAATATGGTTAACTTATTATCTAATTCTAATTGAATTGTACCACCATGTTTTTCGATAATTTTCTTGGTATAATACAAACCAATGCCGAAGCCTTTTATATTATGCGTGTTACCTTTTGGAACACGATAAAATTGCTCGAAAACTTTGTCTTTATGGGTTTTTGATAATGTCTTCCCGTTATCGGAAATTAAAATTTCGATATTATTGCTGTTTCCTTTTAAATCAATCGAAATAATGTCACCACCATATTTTATAGCATTATCTACAATATTATTTATAGCATTTTCTAAATGAAAAACATCAGCTTTGACGATTAATTCTTCTGAAGAAAAATTATAATAAATGGTTTTGTTACTTTCATTAATTTGCTGATTTTTAATCACTGTATTTACTAAATCGACTAGGTTAACTTCGTCTTTATTTAATTGTAAGTTATCACTATCTAATGTAGCAGTTTCTAGCAGTTTTTCTACCATTACATTTAGTTTGGTTAACTGCTTGCTCGACATGTTTAAATATTGTTTTGTCTTTTCTTTATCATTAATAACTTTAAAATCTTTTATGCTTTCTAAAGCTACACCAATAGTTGCAATTGGTGTTTTAAATTCGTGAGTGATATTACTAATTAAATCATTTTTTACTTCTGCTAATTGTTTCTGATGTTTTATGATTTTTAGCAGATAAAACAAACAACTTATTATTGCAAGTACTAATAATGTCGAAATTAAAATGCTTGATAAACTTCGAGATAAAATAATTTTTGTTGCATTTGGATATGCTATTTCCAATTGCTCGTCTTGTTTTAAAAATGTAGATTTAGAGTGTGTTTTTAAAAAACTAGCCGTATCAATTGTAGTATTAAATGCATTTAAAATACTATCTTTTCTATAATGATTTAAAGTATACGGAATGTTTAATTGTTTTCTGTTAAATTCATTTTTCAGAATCGGATTTAATTTTTTAAACTCCAGTGTGTCGTTGTGAATAGAAATAAAAATAGACTTTATGCCTTCAATAAATTTAAGACTATCTGATGCCTTTTTACCTCTAAAGACTTTTATTTGAGTTAAATGCTTTTCTCCATTTTTAATAGTGTAACCGCTATCATTTTCATTAAACTGTGTGAATCCTTCAATTTCATTTTCAGAATCTATATTATAATTTAACCTGATTTTTTCAATAATCGAATCTGAATTTATAGTATTGTGACTTTCATTTGCATCTAAACTTTCTAAAATTGTCATCTCATTAGATTCGGCAAGATCGGCGTAATATGTATCTAAAGCATTGTCAAGACTTGTCTGAACTTGGTTAATGAAGTTTAACTTGTTTTGTTGGTAATTTTTATAATTCCAATAGCATTGTACGACGATGGTTAAGAGTATCGTTGTAACAATTAAATATAAAAGCCATTTATATTTCTTTTCATTCATACTTCAAAAGTAAAGGTTATACCAATATAAAGCCAATCGGTTAACACACGTTAACACTCGTTAACTATATAAAGGTATTTTACTTTTAATATTTGCCTTGTATTAATCTAAAATAAACTTTAATCATGAAAATTAAAAACATCAGTATTATTCTAATTGCACTTTTTATTTCAAGTACAATTATTGCGCAAGACTTTCAAGGAATAGCAACTTATAAATCGCATAGAAAGGTAGATTTAAAAATGGGTGATGAAGAGATGAGTGATGAAATGCAAGAACGACTTCAAGAACAATTGAGAAAACAATTTCAACAAGAATATACTTTAGTGTTTAATAAAAACGAATCTGTTTATAAGCAAAACGAAAAATTGGAAGCTCCAGCTCCAGCTCAATCTGGTGACATGGTAATTCAAATTCAGCAAGGGTCGGATATTATGTATAAGAATATTAAAGAGAATAGATATTCTAATAAAGCCGAAATTTTTGGCAAACAGTTTTTAATTAAAGATAATTTATCAAATAGAGAATGGGTGCTAGTAAATGAGACTAAAAACATAGGGAAATACGCTTGTTTTAAAGCAACATTTACAGAAGATGTTGAAACGCAAGCTCTAAACGAAAAAAATGAGCTTACATCAGAAACAGTAGAGCGCACAAGTTCTGTTTGGTACACACCTCAGATTCCAGTTAATAATGGTCCAGGTCAATTTCATGGTCTACCGGGCTTAATTCTTGAAGTCAACGATGGAGATTTAACTCTTGTTTGTAGCAAAATTGTCTTAAACCCTGAAGAAGAGGTTAAAATAGTCGAACCCTCAAAAGGTAAAGTTGTTAAACAAGCAGAGTTTGAAGATATCATGGATAAAAAGAGTGCAGAAATGATGGAAAGTTTTCAAACTCGAAATGCTCATGGAGACGGAGAAAGACGAATGATTAGAATCGGAGGGTAACTTTATTTTCATCAATCAAAAAATCGAATATGTTACACAAACTAATCGTTCTATTAATTTTATTAGTAGTTAACACAGTCTTTGCTCAAATTAAGCTTGAAGGTGTTGTAAAAGATAGTATTGGCAACCCATTAGAACTCGCTAATGTGGTTGCCATAAATCAGGAAACCAATGCTTTAGATTCTTACGGAATCACAGATAGCAATGGGTTTTATAGGCTAAATTTAAACAAGAGTTCAAGCTACATGTTGCAAGTTAGTTATATAGGTATGAAAACCGCCGAAGAGCTTTTTGAATCTAAAGAAGAAGATAGTGTTAAAAACTTCTCACTTATTACAGACAACACGTTAGATGAAGTGGAGCTTGTTTACGAAATGCCAGTTGTTATAAAAGGTGATACCATTGTTTATAATGCAGATTCTTTTAGAAGAGAAACAGATAAAAAGCTAGGTGATGTTTTAAATAAATTGCCTGGTGTCGAAGTGAATGATGCTGGTGAAATTCAAGTAGAAGGAAAAACTGTGAGTAAAATTATGGTAGAGGGTAAAGATTTTTTTGATGGTGATACGAAACTCGCAACTAAAAATATTCCGGCAGATGCGTTAGATAAAATTGAAGTTTTAAAAAATTACGACGAAGTAGGGCAGTTAAGAAGTGTAAGAAGTAACGAAGACAATATTGCAATAAATATTAAATTAAAGGAAGGGAAAAAGAATTTTTGGTTTGGAGAAATCACCGCTGGTTTAGGTCCTGATGAACGTTATTTGGCACATCCAAAGTTGTTTTATTATAGCCCGAAGGCGAGTATTAATATTATTACAGACATGAATAATATTGGCGAAATTCCCTTTACAAGACGAGATTATTTTAACTTTTCAGGAGGATTTAGAAGTATTAGTCAAAGCAGTGGTACTAGTTTTAATGTGGCGTCTTCAGATATTGGTTTTTTAACGATGCAAAATAATAGGGCAAAGGCAGTTGACACCAAGTTTGGTGCAGCAAACTTTAGTTATTCACCGACAAAAAAATGGGATTTAAGCGGATTTGCTATTTATTCAGGTACGCGAACCGATATACAACAGAATAGTACTAAAAGGTATGTTCAGTCAGATAATGGTGATGTTCCGCCACCAGATGAGTCGACAGAGAGCAAAACACATCAAAAAAGTGATTTAGGTTTATTCAAGCTAAGTACAACCTATATACCAAATAAAAATAATCATTTAGATTACGATATTTATAGTAGAGTTTCTAAACAAAATGAGGTTACAGATTTCTATTCATCAATATTAGATAACATCGACGAGAAACAAGAACAAAACCCATTTAGCATAAACCAGAATTTAAACTACTATTATACATTAAATGAAGATAATATTTTTGCTTTTCAAGCACAACATTTGTGGCAAGACGAAAACCCATTTTATAATGCTGCTTTAGAGCAATCGGAGCAATTTCAATTCACGGATATTTTGGGTCTTGATACGAATCAATCACAATTAAATTTAGCCCAAGATAAGCGTGTAAAAACAAATAAATTAGATGCTAAATTAGATTATTGGTATATCTTAAATACAAAAAGTAATTTAAATTTCACATTAGGTACTATTTTGAGTAAACAGACCTTTAATTCGAATATGTTTCAAATTTTAGATAATGGTAATGATTACGAATTAGATAACGCACAAGTGGACGTAATAAATGATGTGTCTTTTAATTTTAGCGATGTTTATTTAGGACTACATTATCGATTAAAATCAGGGATTTTTACTTTTAGCCCTGGCTTTTCAGTACATTCTTATACAACCAAAAACGAACAATTTGGTAGTGAGTTAAAAGAAAATTACACACGATTACTTCCAGATTTCGATACGAGAATTCAATTCAAAAAAAGTGAATCTCTTAATTTAAGATATCGCATGCTAAATAGTTTTACAGATGTAGACCGTTTAGCAGAGGCGGCAGTTTTTAACAACTATAATGTGTTGTATCAGGGAAACAGAAATTTAGAAAACGCTTTATTGCATAATATAAGTTTAAATTATTTTAGCTTTAATATGTTTAATTATACTAATGTGGTTGCTTCTGTAAATTATAATAAACAGATTGATCAAATTAGATCGAGATCTGCGTTTTTAACGATTCCGAACCCAATACCAGGAGGGCCAGATATTCAAACAACAAGTCAAGTATCTACATCATATAACTCGAATTTCGCAGATGAGTCTATTAGCGCAAACGGAAGTTTTGAAAAAACATTTGGTAAGGTTACAGCAACGCTCGCCGGTAATTTTAGGTATTCTAAATTTAATCAGATTGTAAATAATGAGCAAAGCATAAACGAATCGTTTAGTCAAACGTATAGTTCAGAATTAAGCACTAATTTCAGGAAAGCACCAAACGTAGAAATCGGATATAATCTAACCATTAATGAATATGAGCAAGGTTCTGGGCGCACTAAATTTTATACGCAAAGTCCATTTGTTAATGTGGATGCCTATTTTTTAAATGGCTTTATTTTTAGATCAGACTATTCGTATTATAATTATAAAAACGAAGATAAAACATTAAATAATTATAGTTTCCTAGATACTAGTTTAGCATATCAAAAAAAGGAAAGTCGCTGGGAATATAAAGTTGCAGTTACCAATTTATTAAACACGAAATCTCTTAATCAAGATAATTCAAATTCTTTATTTATTAGTACCAGTGAGTATTTTGTGCAACCGCGTTATCTATTGTTTAGTATTAAATACGATTTGTAATAATTGTTTTAGTAGGTTAATTTAAGAGCTATCGGTTGATAGCTCTTTGGGTTTATAAATTCGATTAAAATTTAACATTCTACTTCTGTGAATTTATTTGTCTTGAGTACATATAATTATCTTAAAACTTAGATGTAACGAATATGAAATAGATTAAATCATTCCTTTTAATTTTTCTAATAATTGTAAATACTAATTATGTCCAAAATGTAGATATAATAATTAAAAATATTATTTACGAGGTTAAGTAACAAATTATCAAATAAAAACCGAACATATAATCCTCGAATATTTTTGTAGGTAGGCTAGAATCAGGCAATTAATTATTGACAGTATTAGCTTCAGTTAAATTTCTTTTACTCCTTTTATCAAAAGCCATAAAATCGTTGAAAACTCTCCTATTGCTAGAGGTAACATTATAATTTCGGAAACGGATTCTTTGTATTCTGGTAAGAGGATAGCAATAAAACTATCAATTAGATAAGCAAAGCAACCAATTATTAGAAATATACCTATGATTTTCGGAATCAATTTGGATTTTATAATAAGTATTCCAAATGGAAATAACCAAAGGCCCCAGAAAATTCCAACAACAGCAATTCCAAATTCATATAATTTTAGAAATACTAAAGTTAAGGATTTGAGTTGGTTTGATTCGAAAACCTCTAAAAAATTGGCTCCACTAACAAATATTTGAGCGGCAATAAGATTAAGTACATTAAGAAAAGATATTGGTACTGCAACTAATACAAAAGTAACCATGTATTTTGTTAATTTTGGATTTACATCTTTGAATAATCGACTTAAAGTTAGGACTAAAAAGATTGTTAAGGCTTGACTGATTAAATTGCTTAATATGCTTAAACTATAAATAAAATCAGAATTTATTAAATTGTTTGCGGTAGCTGTTGCATCATCAGAAACAATAATACTTGATGGCGCATACATAATTCCAAATCCTCCAGTAATTGCAATAAGTAAATATAAAATCCCTGCAATTCTAGCGTTTTTTTTCTTTGAATTCATTTTTAGAGTTTAAAGGTTTATTTAAAACACGATTGAATTAATAATTTGTTACAATTTTAGATTGTAATAATTGTAGTTAATGTTTTATATCAGCTATTTTAAAACTTAATTCCCCATAACTAATTGCTTTACCGCTTTAGTGAAAACTTTGGCGCCTACATCTGATAAGTGAGAATTATCCTTCCAGTATTCTTCTTTGAAGTCTGTATCAAAGAAGTTCGTGAAATCATGAAAAACAAGGCCTTTTTTCTTTAGTATTTCGGTAAATATGATATTGTCTTCTGGGCAGGAATCTACTAATTTAGGTGAGGAAAATAATATCAATTTTTTGTTATTGTTGTTGCAAAAAACAATGAGTTGATCTAATAAAGAATTATAGATGGTATTTATTTCAAAAGGTTTTTCACATTCATTATTTATAAGATTTCTTTCCCTTTGTTTTTTAAATAGTTCCTTTTGTTCTTTTGAAACATGTATCGGGTCGAAACCAGAATATTCTTTATAATCGTATTTAGGTTTAAAGTAGTTTTTTAAAATTCCCAACATACTACCATTATAAGCCAAACTCCAGTAAAATTGTTGGGCAATATTATTACGGTTTAGAGCTTCTATTTCTTTTGTAATAGTATCAATTCTATTATATTTTATAAGTAAGGCGTCGATATCTTTAGCGTCATACTTACTTAAAAATGCTTTATTTGGGTCAATATGTAATAGAACAGTTTGCTGTTTGTTATCTAATAATTTTATTAATATCGTTGCATACGCTAGTCTTGTTCCGTCTACACCCATGTTAAAACTATTTTTAGATATTTCTAATGGATTAACATTACGATTTGCTCTAGAACTACCGTAAACTATAAAATCTAAACGATCTTTAATTTTTAAATAGTGATTTAACTTTCCTACTGTTTGACCTGTATAAACATTATCGCTTATTTTGTTTAATGTTATAAAAACGATTTTGTCTGCTATAAAAGAAATAACAAGGAAAAGGACTAAAACTTTAAGAATGTATGTTGCTTTAGCTCTATTCATAGCATTAAAATTGAAAATAAATAAAATTTTGGGACGTCGAATAAAACAATACGATTATCATAATAATTACTGATAAAATAATCGAAATCTTTTGTGGGCTATAAGTAGCACCCAAATGTTCTAAATGAATTTTATTTCTAAAAAGATATGTGTCAAATAAAATGCCTAAACTTAACACTACAAGCGAATTTAGTACAACAGTCATGTCACCAATAAACGGAATGCCATAATTAAACGAGAATAATGCTTTAATTGCAATCATAGCATCTTCTAAAGTTTGCGCTCTAAAAAACACCCATGCTAGTAAAACAATAGCGAAGGTTGTGATAGTTGATAATACATGAATTTTTCTCAAACGGTTTAAAATGTTGTGAGAATTTAAATACCTCTCGATGGCTAGAACCGTACCATGTATTCCGCCCCAAATCACAAAATTCCAAGAACTCCCATGCCATAAGCCTCCTATCAACATGGTAAGCATTAGATTTCTATAGGTTATTTTAACGCCTTTGCGATTACCGCCTAAAGGGATATATAAATAATCTCTTAACCAAAATGATAATGAAATATGCCATTTCCTCCAAAACTCTTTTAAGGATTTTGAAAAATAAGGTAGGTTAAAATTCTGCTTAAATTTAAAACCTAATAATTTTGCTGTTCCGATAGCGATGTCTGAATATCCTGAAAAATCAAAATAAATTTGAAAAGCATATAAAACAGTAGCAAAAATGATTGTTGATGGGTTATGTAGTTCGATGTTATTGTATATTGGATCTACATAGGCGCCCAAAGTATCAGCAATAACAATTTTTCTAAAAAAACCAATGCCAATTTGTATAACACCTTCATTAAACCAAACTTTTTTAAATTGCCGTTTTTTTTCAATTTGGGGTAATAAATTCGCTGCTCTTTCTATTGGTCCTGCGACCAACTGCGGAAAAAAAGCAACATATGTAAAGAATGACACTGCATCTTTTGTGGGTTGAAACTGTTTTTTATAAATATCAATAGTATAACTAAGTGTTTGGAAGGTATAGAAGCTAATCCCTACAGGTAAAATGATATTTAATGTAAGGTCATTAGGATGCCAACCCAAAGCGTTTGCGAAATCTGTAAATGAGCTGGCAAAGAAATTATAATATTTAAAAACACCTAAAAAACCTAGGTTAGCAAATAAACTTATATATAGCCACAGCTTTCTTTTTTTCTCACTCTGGGCTTCAAATATTTTTGTGCCTGCTGTATAATCAATGATTGAACTTATAAGAATTAAAGATAAAAATCGCCAATCCCACCAGCCATAAAAAATATAACTTGCAACTAATAATAAAATGTTTTGTTTCTTTTTATCTTCAAGAGACCAATATGCAATGAATACAACAATAAAGAATATTATAAACTCAAAAGAGTTAAAAAGCATGCAAACCGATTTAGGTTAATTTATATCAAAAAGTTGCCTGACATTAGACAGGGAATAACGAAGTTCGGCTAATTTTTTAACAAAGTCAAATCCAATTTAAAAAGCCTTACAAAAATTGCAAGGCTAAAAAATATTTTAAAATTTGTTTTTACAGACCAAAAGCAGTTTTCACTTTATCTACATAATCTAATTTTTCCCATGTAAAAAGCTCAACGTCTAACGTGATACTCTCACCATTTGGTTGTGAGAATGATTTTGTAATCGTTTCGTTTACGCGACCCATATGACCATATGCAGCTGTTTCACTATAGATTGGTTGGCGCAATTTTAAGCGCTCTTCAATTGCAGCTGGTCGCATATCAAATAAGTTTGATACGATATTTGCAATTTCACCATCGGTCATATTAAAAGCACATGTTCCGTAAGTATCAATAAAAATTCCCATTGGTTCAACAACACCAATAGCATAACTTACTTGTACCAGTATTTCGTCACAAACACCTGCCGCAACCAAGTTTTTTGCAATATGTCGAGTGGCATACGCCGCACTTCTATCAACTTTACTGGGGTCTTTTCCAGAGAATGCTCCACCACCATGAGCACCTTTTCCACCATAAGTATCAACGATTATCTTTCGTCCTGTAAGTCCAGAATCACCATGAGGTCCACCGATAACAAATTTGCCTGTTGGGTTTATATGATATTTGATATCATCATTAAACAACTCCTGGATGGCTTCTGGTAATTTTTTAACTACTCTGGTGATTAAAATATTAACTATATCTTTTCTGATTTTTGTGAGCATAACTTCGTTATCATCAAAATCGTCATGCTGAGTAGAGACCACGATTGAATCGATACGTTGTGGGACATTATCGTCACTATATTCAATAGTAACTTGACTTTTTGCGTCAGGTCTTAAATAAGTAATCTCGTTGTTTTCTCTTCTTAAATCAGCAAGTTCTTTTAAAATTTTATGAGATAAATCAAGAGCTAAAGGCATATAGTTTTCTGTTTCCCTAGTTGCATAACCAAACATCATGCCTTGGTCTCCTGCGCCTTGATCTTCTTTATCACCTCTATCTACGCCACGATTTATATCATCAGATTGCTCGTGTATAGCAGAAAGGACACCGCAGGAATTACCATCAAACATATATTCACCCTTGGTATATCCAATATTGTTAATGGTATCTCTGGCTATTTTTTGGACATCTAAATATGTGTTAGACTTTACTTCACCGGCAAGAATTACTTGACCTGTTGTTACCAAAGTTTCACATGCTACTTTTGATTCTTTGTCAAATGCTAAAAAGTTATCAATTAATGCATCACTAATCTGATCTGCTACTTTATCAGGATGACCTTCTGAAACACTTTCTGAAGTAAATAAATATGCCATAAACTTATATTTTATATTGAAGATTTGACAAATACTTAAAAGGAAGTTGTACTGCCTTTAGCGTTTTTTTTTCGAGGTCGCAATCAGTCAAATCTTTCCTCTAAATTATTTGTTAGGCAAAAGTAAAAAAATAAACTTGAAAGAAAATAGTTTTAGCTTTTTTTATGATTTCTAATTGAAACAAAATACTTTAAAAAGTAGCTCACAAAAATAGTATCACTTAAATTTAAGAATTCTTTTTTTAATGAAATAAATTTTAAGCATTGAACATCATAAAAAACACAATCTAAACACCTTATTAACAGATAATTAAGTTCTTCAAAAGACAGCTGAATTTAAACCTGTAAAAGAAAATAACTACATAAAAAACACACAATAATTTATTTTCGATATTAATAATACTGTCAAACAATAAATGAAACTAAATAAATATAGTAAAACGGTCACTCAAGATCCAACACAACCAGCAGCACAAGCCATGTTGCATGCCATCGGATTGACCGATGAAGATTTTTTCAAACCTATAATTGGAATTGCAAGCACAGGTTACGAAGGAAACCCTTGTAATATGCACTTAAATGATTTAGCAAAATTGGCTAAAGAAGGCACGAAAAATGAAGATGTTATCGGGCTTATTTTTAATACAATTGGTGTTAGCGATGGTATTTCTATGGGTACTCCTGGAATGCGTTATTCACTGCCATCTAGAGATATTATAGCAGATTCTATGGAGACTGTTGTACAAGCTATGAGTTATGATGGTTTAATAACTATTGTTGGTTGTGATAAAAATATGCCAGGAGCTTTAATGGCAATGATTCGATTAGATCGCCCAAGTATTTTGGTATATGGAGGCACTATAGATTCTGGTTGTCATGACGGAAAAAAACTAGATGTTGTTTCTGCTTTTGAAGCTTGGGGAAGTAAAGTTGCTGGAACTATGACAGAAACAGAATTTAAAAATATTGTACAGAAAGCTTGTCCTGGTGCTGGAGCTTGCGGTGGTATGTATACTGCAAATACCATGGCATCAGCAATTGAAGCTTTAGGGATGACTTTACCTTTTAATTCTTCGAACCCAGCCACTGGAGAAGAGAAAAAAGCAGAATCAATCAAAGCAGGTGAGGCAATGCGTTTGCTATTAGAAAAAGATATTAAGCCATCAGATATAATTACCAAAAAATCTATAGAAAATGCGATTCGTTTAGTAACAATTCTTGGTGGATCTACAAATGCGGTACTTCATTTTTTAGCGATAGCTAGAGCCGCACAAATAGATTTTACACTTGAAGATTTTCAGAAAATTAGTGATAATACGCCATTTTTGGCTGATTTAAAACCTAGCGGAAAATATCTTATGGAAGATGTTCACGCCGTTGGTGGCATACCTGCTGTGCTGAAATATTTATTAAAAAAAGGATTACTTCATGGTGATTGTTTAACCGTTACTGGAAGGACTTTAGCCGAAAACTTACTAGATGTTTCAGATTTGTCTGAAGGTCAAGATGTTATTAAACCCATTGAAAGCCCTATAAAAATTTCCGGACATTTAAGAATGCTGTATGGTAATTTAGCAACCGAAGGTAGTGTTGCTAAAATTACAGGAAAAGAGGGATTAAGTTTTGTTGGTAAAGCAAAAGTATTTGAAGGCGAATATGCGGCAAACGATGGGATTCGTGATGGGTTAGTAGAAAAGGGAGATGTGATTGTTATACGTTACGAAGGGCCTAAAGGTGGTCCAGGAATGCCTGAAATGTTAAAACCAACTGCCGCAATTATGGGAGCTGGTTTAGGTAAAGATGTAGCATTGATTACAGATGGTCGTTTTTCTGGAGGAACTCATGGTTTTGTGGTAGGTCACATAACACCAGAAGCTCAAGAAGGTGGTACAATTGCTTTTGTAAATGATGGCGATATGATTACCATTGATGCAGAAACTAATTCTATTTCATTAGAAGTTTCAGAAGAAGAATTGCAAAAAAGAAGAGAAAATTGGAAAGCTCCAAAATTAAAATTTGATAGAGGAGTACTTTATAAGTATGCAAAAACAGTTTCATCTGCATCAAAAGGATGTGTAACAGATGAATTCTAAATTGAATTTTTTTTTTATTTCCGAAAAGACGGAAATCTCAAGATAATATGAGTATGAATACAGAAACAATAAAAGAAAAAAAGCAAGCGGCAAAAACGACAGTGCGAATCACTGGAAGCGAAGCCATTGTTCGATGTCTTTTGGAAGAAGGAGTAGATGTCCTTTACGGTTATCCTGGTGGAGCAATTATGCCAGTATATGACGAGTTATATAAATATCAAGATAAGTTACATCATGTTTTAACCCGTCATGAACAAGGTGCTACACATGCAGCACAAGGTTATGCACGTGTTTCTGGTAAGGTTGGTGTTGCCATGGCAACCTCTGGACCAGGAGCAACAAACTTAATTACTGGAATTGCAGATGCACAAATCGATTCTACACCAATGGTGTGTATTACTGGTCAAGTAACATCGCATTTATTAGGAAGTGATGCATTTCAGGAAACAGACATTGTTGGTATTTCAACACCTGTAACAAAATGGAATCATCAAGTGACTAAAGCTTCAGAAATTCCAGAAGTAATAGCAAAAGCATTTTACATTGCAAAAAGTGGTCGTCCAGGGCCAGTTTTAATCGATATTACAAAAGACGCTCAATTTGAAGAATTTGATTTTAAATACGAAAAATGTAAAGGTGTAAGAAGTTATGTTCCAATACCGAAAACAGATATAAAACAAGTAGAAGCTGCTGCAGAATTAATTAATAATGCTAAAAAACCAATGATAGTTTGGGGTCAAGGTATTATTCTTGGTGAAGCAGAAAACGAATTAAAAGCAGTTATTGAAAAAGCAGGAATTCCATCTGCATGGACAATTTTAGGAGCTTCCGCAGTCCCAACAAGTCATCCGTTAAATATTGGTATGGTTGGAATGCATGGCAATTACGCACCAAACGTATTAACTAATGAATGTGATGTTTTAATTGCTATTGGAATGCGTTTTGATGATCGTGTTACAGGAGATTTAAGTAGATATGCGAAGCAAGCAAAGATTATTCATTTTGAAATTGATCCGGCCGAAATTGATAAAAATGTAAAAACTGATGTTGCAGTTTTAGGAGATTCAAAAGATAGTTTAGGTAAGTTATTACCATTATTAAAGGATAATAAACACGAATCTTGGCTTCAAAAATTTGAAGATTTGTATGCTATTGAATTTGAAAAAGTTATTAAAGAAGATCTTTACCCAACTAAAGAAGGTTTAACAATGGGTGAAGTATTAAAAGAAATAAATATTCAGAGTAAAGGCAATGCAGCCATCGTAAGTGATGTTGGCCAACATCAAATGATTGCTTGCCGTTATGCCAAATTTAATAAAACTAAAAGTAATATTACTTCTGGTGGGTTGGGCACGATGGGTTTTGCCCTTCCAGCTGCTATTGGAGCAAAAATGGCAGCACCTAATCGAGATGTTGTTGCAATTATTGGAGATGGTGGCTACCAAATGAATATCCAAGAATTAGGAACTATTTTTCAGCAGAAAGTACCTGTAAAGATTGTGGTTTTAAATAATGAGTTTTTGGGAATGGTTAGACAATGGCAGCAGTTGTTTTTCGATAAACGGTATGCATCAACAGAAATGACTAACCCTAATTTTGTAGCTATTGCAAAAGGTTATTATATCGATGCGAAAAAAGTAACAAAACGCGAAGAATTGGCGGATGCTGTAAAAGAAATGATGCAAACTGAAGGCGCCTATTTTTTAGAAGTTTGTGTAGAAAAAGAAGGAAATGTATTTCCAATGGTTCCTTCGGGAGCTTCGGTTTCAGATATAAGATTAGAATAAGATGAATACAGAAATAAAATCATTTACAGTTTCGATTTATACCGAAAATAATATTGGATTGTTGAATAGAATTTCAGCAATTTTTCAACGAAGACACTTTAATATTGAAAGTTTAAACACGTCTCCTTCAGAAATAGAAGGTGTTTCGCGCTTTACGATTCTTGTTACTATGACTGAAGAACAGATTAAAAAAATTGTTGGTCAAATTGAAAAACAAGTTGAGGTTATTAAGGCGTATTATCATACAGATGATGAAACAATATATCAAGAATCTTGCTTATTTAAATTAAAATCTGATTCACTTTTTGAAAAACGTCAAATTCAAAATATTATTAAAGATAGTAGCGCAAACATTGTTACCGTAAACAAAGAATTTTTTGTTATTGAAAAATCAGGACGAAAAAACGAAATAGATTTATTACATAAAGAATTAAGCGTTTTCGGAATCATGCAATTCACACGTTCGGGACGGATTGCTGTGACTAAAGACGAAATGAAAATATCACAAATGCTAGCAGCATTTAACAATTAAAAAAAACAATATAATGTCAAATTACTTTAACACTCTTTCATTAAGAAATCAATTAGAACAATTAGGAAAATGCCGATTTATGGATGCTTCAGAATTTGAAGATGGCGTAAACGCATTATTAGGCAAGAAAGTAGTCATCGTTGGTTGTGGTGCGCAAGGGCTTAATCAAGGATTAAACATGAGGGATTCTGGATTAGATATTTCTTATGCATTACGAGAACAAGCTATTGCAGAAAAGCGCCAATCCTTTATTCAAGCTACCGAAAATGGGTTTACCGTTGGTACTTACCAAGAGTTAATTCCTACTGCAGATTTAGTGTTAAACCTAACACCTGATAAGCAGCATACAAGTGCTGTAAATGCAGTAATGCCATTAATGAAACAAGGTGCAACATTATCGTATTCGCACGGTTTCAATATTGTTGAAGAAGGCATGAAAGTTCGTAAAGATATTACTGTTATTATGGTAGCACCAAAATGCCCAGGAACAGAAGTTCGTGAAGAGTATAAACGTGGTTTTGGTGTGCCTACACTAATTGCTGTACATCCAGAAAACGACCCTGAAAATAAAGGTTGGGATCAAGCTAAAGCATATGCTGCTGCTACTGGTGGTGATAGGGCAGGAGTTTTACAATCATCTTTTGTTGCTGAAGTAAAAAGTGATTTAATGGGTGAACAAACTATTCTTTGTGGCGTATTACAAACAGGATCTATTTTATGTTTCGATAAAATGGTTGAAGAAGGTATTGATGCAAATTATGCAGCAAAACTTATTCAATATGGTTGGGAAACAATTACCGAAGCATTAAAACATGGTGGTATTACAAATATGATGGATAGATTATCTAATCCTTCTAAAATTAAAGCTTTTGAAATATCTGAAGAGTTAAAAGGCATTTTGGCTCCGTTATTTGGTAAACATATGGACGATATTATTTCTGGGCATTTCTCTAAAACGATGATGGAAGATTGGGCAAACGACGATGTAAATTTATTAAAATGGAGAGCTGCAACAGGAGAAACTAATTTTGAAAAAACAGCATTAACCACGGATCATATTTCTGAACAAGAATATTTTGACCATGGATTACTTATGGTTGCTTTTGTAAAAGCTGGCGTAGAACTGGCTTATGATACGATGGTAAGCGCTGGTATAATTGAAGATTCTGCATACTATGAGTCTCTTCACGAATTACCATTAATTGCAAATACGATTGCTCGTAAAAAATTATACGAAATGAATCGTGTTATTTCTGATACTGCCGAATATGGTTGCTATTTGTTTGATCATGCTGCAAAACCATTATTAGTAGAATTTATGAAAACGGTTAATACAGATATTATTGGTGAAGATTTTTCTGCATCAAATGGCGTAGATAATATTGATTTAATTGCAGTGAATGATGCTATTAGAAACCATCCAATAGAAACAGTTGGCAAACGTTTACGTTCTGCTATGACTGCAATGAAAGTTATAAAAACAGATGTTGCTCAAGAAGCAGTTTTGTAATAAATAAGTACAAGTATCAATTAATTCAATAGTATATGAACACCTCGGTAATTTTAGAAATCCCTGAAGAATATAAAATCACATCGCAGCTAAATCAAAACGCATATTTAGTATCAGGAGAGCTAAAAACTTGGAATGGAGATACTGCCAAAGTATATTCTACAATTTCTTCGACTGAAGAATATAAGCCAACATTATTAGGAAGTGTTCCAGATTTAACAGAAAAGGAAGCACTTGAAGCATTAGATTCGGCTTGTTTATCCTATAACAAAGGGCAAGGTTTATGGCCAACGGCTAAAGTAATTGACAGGATTGCTTGCATTGAAACATTTGTTGAACAAATGAAAACCAAACGCGATGAAGTTGTCAAGTTGCTTATGTGGGAAATTGGTAAAAACCTACCTGATTCTCAAAAGGAATTTGATAGAACCGTCGATTACATTTATGATACAATCGAGGCTTATAAACAAATAGATAGAGACTCTGCAAAGTTTGAAAAAAATTCTGGTGTTTATGCTCATATTAGACGAGGGCCTCTTGGAGTAGTATTGTGTTTAGGACCATATAATTATCCGCTTAATGAAACTTTTACGTTACTCATTCCAGCATTAATAATGGGAAATACGGTTATTTTTAAGCCTGCTAAACTTGGAGTTTTATTAATTTCCCCATTGCTGGAAGCTTTTCAAAGTAGCTTTCCAAAGGGTGTAGTAAATATTATTTATGGTAGAGGTAGAGTTTTAGCTACTCCAATAATGCAATCAGGGAAAATTGATGTGTTAGCATTAATAGGAAATAGTACTTCAGCAAATGCTTTGCAAAACAACCATCCTAAAAAGAATCGATTGCGTTTGGTGTTAGGATTAGAAGCTAAAAATCCAGCAATTGTACTTCCGGATGCAGATTTGGATGTCGCTATAAACGAATGTATAGCAGGCACATTATCTTTTAATGGACAGCGTTGTACTGCTCTAAAAGTATTGTATGTTCATGAAGATATAGTTAAAGAATTTAATAAACGTTACTCAGAAAGAGTAGACTCACTTAAGTTTGGAAACCCTTGGGAAACTGGAGCAACTTTAACACCACTTCCTGAAGCAGATAAACCAACCTATATTCAAGAACTGATTGATGATGCATTAGAGAAAGGGGCACAAATATTAAATAAAAAAGGTGGAGAAACAACCCATAATTTTATTTTCCCTGCAGTTTTATATCCAGTAACAAAAGATATGAGAGTGTATCAAGAAGAACAATTTGGACCAGTAGTACCTATTATTTCTTTTAGCGATATTCAAGAGCCTTTAGACGATATGGCTGATACTAATTATGGACAACAAGTGAGTGTTTTTGGAAAAAATATTAAAACACTTTCACCTTTAATTGATACGCTTGTAAATTTAGTTTGCCGAGTAAATTTAAATAGTTCTTGCCAACGAGGTCCGGATGTATATCCTTTTACAGGAAGAAAAGATTCAGCATTTAGTACTTTGAGTGTCCATGATGCTTTAAGATCTTTTTCTATAAGAACATTTGTAGCTTCAAAGGATAATGATTACAATAACGCAATTTTAAATGAATTGCTAGATGCAAAATCATCTAATTTTATTAGTACAGATTATCTTCTTTAATTAAACCTTTTTCTTTTTTTTAGAATTATAAAGTAAAGTGTGAAATACCTGTTTAGATATAATTAATTAAGAATCAGTACTATATTTGATTGAAGAATTTTAATAATTCAATAATATTATTGAATTATTCTAATAAAAGTAGCGATTAAAATAGATTTTGATAATTCTCAAATAAAAGATTAATTGAATTACGTCTTATTACAGATAAATTGATAGTTTTACAGTCATGAATAATCACAAAAATAAAATACGTACGATAACTCCCAGCTTGCGCTTGCGCAAACGCCGTCGCTAATTCTCTATTTAGCTTTTAAACCATTTACGTAATTTTTATTTTTTCACCGTGTACAAATCAAATTTAAAATCAGCCTTTCAAAATTTAGTTATTTCTCAAAATAAGAGAATATCTGTACGCCGTATTTTTCCTCGTCGCCCGTAAGGGTATATTTCTATTTTCGAACTAGGTGAGTCCAGTTCAGCAGTTAAGACAATCAAATTTATTTTATAAAGAATTAATACAAATGCAATGAAAATTGTAATTGCCAATAAATCACATAGCATATACGCTAATATAATTTGCGAGACTATAGCAGAATCGGCTAAAGTTCGTGGGACCGGTATTGCCAAACGTACTCCAAATTATGTAACTTCCAAAATGGAAAACGGAAATGCCGTTATAGCTTTAGAAGACAATAAATTTGCAGGATTTTGTTATATAGAAAAATGGGGTCATGGCAAATTTGTAGCAAATTCTGGTTTAATTGTTCATCCAGATTTTCGAGGAAAAGGATTAGCAAAAAAAATTAAACATAAAATTTTTGAGCATTCCAGAACCAAGTTTTCCGATGCTAAAGTTTTTAGTATTACCACTGGTTTGGCTGTTATGAAGTTAAATAGCGATTTAGGTTATAAACCTGTAACATTTTCAGAATTAACCGACGATCAAACATTTTGGGATGGCTGTCAAACTTGTCAAAATTTCGATGTGTTAACCCGTACCGAAAGAAAAATGTGCTTGTGCACCGGAATGTTATACGACCCAAAAGTAAAAGAAGAGAAAAATCACGAACATAAGTACGATAAAAAAGTGTGGACAAGATTAAAAAATATAAAGCAAACGAGATTTTTAAAAAAGAATAAAAAATGAAAAAGTTAGTAATAGCATATAGTGGCGGACTAGACACTTCGTATTGTGCAGTAAGTTTATCAAAAAAATATGAGGTGCATGCTGTAAGTGTTAATACCGGAGGTTTCACACAAGATGAGATAGGCGGTATTGAAATGAACGCATATAAAATGGGTGTTTCTACTTATAAAAACATTGATGCCGTTGCAACGTTTTACCAAAAAGTAGTGAAGTATTTAATTTTTGGCAATGTTCTTAAAAATAATACCTATCCACTTTCTGTAAGTGCAGAAAGAATTATTCAAGCCATTGAAATTGTAGAATATGCTAAAAGTATTGGTGCAGAATATATTGCTCATGGAAGTACAGGTGCTGGAAACGACCAAGTGAGGTTTGATATGATTTTTCAAACTTTAGCACCAAATATTCAGATTATTACACCAATCAGAGATCAAAAATTAACAAGACAAGAAGAGATCGATTATTTAAAGTCTAACGGTATTGATATGTCTTGGGAAAAAGCCCAATATTCAATAAATAAGGGGCTTTGGGGAACAAGTGTTGGTGGTTCTGAAACTTTAGAATCAGAAAAACCATTGCCAAGCAATGCATACCCTTCGCAATTAGAAAAACAAGGCGAAGAAAAAGCAACACTAACTTTTAAAAAAGGTGAATTTGTTGCTTTAAATGGAATTAAAAACAGTTCTGAGAAAAATATTGAAGCTTTGAATGATTTAGCTTCTGCATACGCTATAGGTAGAGATATTCATGTTGGAGATACCATTGTTGGCATAAAAGGACGCGTTGGTTTTGAAGCTGCGGCAGCATTAATTACTGTTAAAGCGCACCATCTTTTAGAAAAGCATACATTGACTAAATGGCAATTACAACATAAAGAATACTTATCCAGTTTTTATGGTATGCATCTGCATGAAGGACAATATTTAGATCCTGTAATGCGAAATATTGAAGCCTTTTTACAAAATAGTCAAGAGCAAGTAAGTGGTGATGTCGTCGTAACTTTAAAACCTTATCATTTTTCGTTAGATGGGATTATTTCGGAACACGATTTAATGAATGCGGAATTTGGTAGTTATGGCGAAGTTAATAAAGGTTGGACAGCCGATGAAGCTAAAGGATTTATCAAAATTCTAGGAAATCAAAACAAAATATATCAACAAGTAAATTCGTAAATATGATACACGTTGGCATTATAGGAGGAGCTGGTTATACAGCTGGTGAGTTGATAAGGTTACTTATAAATCACCCTGAAACTGAAATTAATTTTGTGTTTAGTACATCTAATGCTGGAAACAAGATTAGTCATGTACATCAAGATTTGATTGGTAGTATAGATTTAAATTTCACGGATTCAATTAACCCCAATATCGATGTTTTGTTTTTGTGTTTAGGTCATGGGAATTCGGTGAAGTTTTTAAAGGCTAATACATTTTCAGACAGTACGAAGATTATTGATTTAGGAAATGATTTCAGATTAGAAGAAGATAATATTTTCAACAAAAAAACTTTTGTTTATGGTTTGCCAGAGCTTCAAAAAGAAGCTATAAAAACGGCTATTAACATTGCAAATCCAGGTTGTTTCGCAACTGCAATTCAGTTAGGATTATTACCATTAGCAGAAAATGCATTGTTGAATAATGATGTACATGTGAATGCAGTAACTGGTGCAACTGGTGCAGGGACTTCGTTGTCTAAAACCACACATTATACATGGCGGGATAATAATTTTTCGTTTTACAAACCATTTACACACCAACATTTAGGAGAAATTAATCAATCAGTAAAACAATTACAAAGCGAATTTTCTTCTGATATTCTTTTTATGCCAAATCGAGGAAATTTTTCAAGAGGAATTTTCGCTACAGCTTATACTGATTATGAAGGTACTTTAGACGATGCAAAAGCGATGTACAAGTCGTTTTATGAAGATGCAGAATTTACTTTTATTTCAGACGAAAGTATTCATTTAAAACAAGTAGTAAACACGAATAAATGTATTATTCATTTACATAAATATGAGAACAAATTATTAATAACAAGTATTATAGATAACCTTTTAAAAGGTGCTTCTGGACAAGCAGTTCAAAACATGAATCTCATGTTTGGATTAGAAGAATCATCAGGATTAAAACTTAAAGCAACATATTTTTAAATATAACATTATGAGAATAGCAATTATAGGAACAGGGAATTTAGGAAGTTCAATAGCGAAAGGACTTATTAATAACAAATCATTTACATCATTATATCTAAGCGACAAAAACACCTCGGCTGTAAAAGAATTTTATGATGAAGATTATGTAACTATAACACACAGCAACGATTTAGCAGTTAAAGAATCTGATGTGCTAATTTTTGCTTTACAACCTAGACATATTGAACAGGTTTTAAAAGAGGTAGCGCCACGAATAAAGCATAAACATGTTGTGCTTTCTGTTGCTGCTGGGTATTCTATTTCTAAAATTGAAGCCGTTATTGGAAGCGACAAAAATATCATGCGTATTATGCCTAATACAGCGATTTCTATTGGAAAATCTATGATCTGTATTTCGCCAAACGATAGAGCCAAAGAACAAGTTGAATTAGCCAAAAAAATATTCAACCAATTAGGAACAACATTAATAATTCCAGAAGAACAAATACAAGCTGCAACAGTTATTTGCGCTAGTGGTATCGCTTTTTGGATGCGTTTAGTTCGTGCCACAACACAAGGAGCTATTCAATTAGGTTTTGAAACGCATGAAGCACATCAATTAGCTGTACAAACGTGTTTTGGTGCTGCAAGTTTATTAATTGAATCTGGGAAACATCCAGAAGAAGAAATTGATAGAGTAACAACACCAAGCGGTTGTACTATTGAAGGTTTAAACGAAATGGAACATCAAGGATTAAGCTCGTCGCTTATTAAAGGAATTGTTGCTTCATTCGAAAAAATTAATCAAATTAAACAAGCTTAATATGCCATTATTCGACGTTTATCCATTATACAATGTAACACCCGTTTCTGGAAAAGATATTCATGTTTATGATGAAAATGACACTGAATATTTAGATTTATACGGTGGTCATGCTGTCATTTCAATAGGGCATGCACATCCAAATTATGTGAAGGCAATAACTAGTCAAGTAGAAACACTTGGGTTTTATTCTAATGCGATTAAGAATCCATTACAAAAACAGTTGGCAGATAAAATCGAATCACTTTCTGGGTGCAGAGATTACGAATTATTTTTATGTAATTCTGGTGCAGAAGCCAATGAAAATGCATTAAAGCTGGCATCGTTTAAAACGAATAAAGCAAGAGTTTTAGCTTTTAAAAATGGATTTCACGGTCGTACATCGGCAGCAGTTGCAGCAACCGATAACAAATCTATAATAGCCCCAATAAATGCACAACATGAAGTTACTTTTTTAGAGTTGAATGATATTGATGGTGTAAAAAAAGAACTAGGAAAGGGCGATGTTTGCGTGGTTATTGTTGAGTTTATTCAAGGTGTTGGTGGTTTAGATCAAGGCTCTAAAACATTTTTCGAACAGGTTGATGCTCTTTGTAAAGCCAACAACACGATGTTTATTGCAGACGAAATTCAATGTGGTTATGGAAGGTCTGGTAAGTTCTTCGCATTTCAACATTATAACGTATCACCAGATATTATTTCGATCGCAAAAGGTATGGGTAATGGGTTTCCTATCGGAGGTATTTTAATTCACCCAAATATTGAATCGAAATACGGTATGTTAGGGACTACATTTGGCGGTAATCATTTAGCTTGTGCTGCTGGTTTAGCAGTCTTAAACACGATTGAAGAAGAAAATCTTATCGAAAACACAAACAACATGTCGGCGTATTTTATGTCGATCACGAAAACAATTCCGGAGATAAAAAGCATTAAAGGAAAGGGTTTAATGCTAGGATTGGAATTTGATTTTGAAGTAGCAGAATTAAGAAAAAAACTTATTTACGATTCACATATTTTTACTGGAGGTGCTGCCAATAAAAATCTATTGCGCATTTTACCGCCTCTAACCATAGAAAAGAAGCATATAAATCAATTTTTTGAAGCACTAAAAAAAGCATTATAATTATGAATACTTTACTATCCATAGAAACTAGAAACGCTGTTTTACTTAAAATGGCGAAACTTTTAGAGCGAGAAAGAGAAGCTATTATTACAATAAATAAATCAGATTTAGATAATTATTCTGGTGGCGATATATCCATGTACGATCGATTAAAAGTTGACGATTCTAAAGTTGATGAAATGATAACTTCGGTAACACATTTAGCATCTCAAGATGATCCTGTTGGAGTTGAACGCTTTAGTTTTAGACATGAAAATGGGATGCAAGTTTATAACAAAACTTCATCATTTGGTTCTGTACTAATTATTTATGAATCTCGACCAGATGTTACTGTTGAGGCTGCTGGAATTGCGTTTAAATCTGGGAATAAAATATTACTAAAAGGAGGTAAAGAATCGTTGCTTTCTAATTTAAAAATAGTTGAGCTTTGGCATGAAGCCTTGCAAGAAAATGAAGCTTCAACAGATTGGGTTGAATATTTACAATTTAACAGAAAAGAAACTCAAGCATTTTTAGAAAATCCAACGCAGAAAGTAGATTTGATTGTACCTCGAGGTGGCGAAAAACTCATTGCTTTTGTAAAACAACATGCTAGTTGTCCAGTAATTATTAGTGGCCGCGGGAATAACTTTGTATATGTACATTCAGGCGCTGATTTAGATATCGCTTTGAATGTTATTATTAACGGGAAATCAAAAATATCGGCTTGTAATGCCGTAGATAAAGTCTTGATAGACGATAAATTACCAAATAAAGAAACGTTTGTCAAAAGTCTAATCTCAAAATTGCAAGATGCAAATATTGAAATTTTAGGAGACGAAGCGACGTGTAAGTTTGATGAAATATCGGCTTTTGTATCTGACGATATTTGGTATGAGGAGTTTTTAGATTATAAGATTGTTGTTGGAGAAATTGCTTCAAATCGAGATGCAATAGATATGATAAATAAGTATTCTGGTGGGCATTCTTCATCTATTATAACATCCAATAACAGCGAGGCTAAATTGTTTATGGAAAATGTTGATACCGCAGCAGTATATCATAATGCATCTACAAGATTTACCGATGGCGGACAATTAGGTTTAGGAGGCGAGTTGGCTATTAGTACAGATAAATTGCATCAACGAGGACCAATTGGGTTGCAGCATTTGGTAACTAATAAATGGTACGTTTTTGGTAACGGACAAATAAGATAAGATGAGTAAAAAGAAACGCATATTGCTAAAAATTGGTTCGAATACACTTACCAAGGAAACCGACAATATTTCGCGAGGTAAGATTGAGGATATTGCAAATCAAATAGCCAAGCTTCAAGATAAATGCGAGTTTATTATCGTGAGTTCTGGTGCTATTGCTGTCGCAAAACAGTTTGTTAAGTTAGAAAGTAAAAGAAAAGCTATTAATGTAAAACAAGCATTGGCATCTATTGGGCAACCACATCTTATAAGAATTTATCAGGAAATATTTAGAGAGCTTGGGTTATTGACTTCGCAATGTTTATTATCGTATTCTGATTTTGAAAAAGAAGAAAGTAAAACTAATATTGTAAACACTATAAATGTGTTAGTAAACAATAATTACATTCCAATAATTAATGAAAATGATACGGTTGCAACCGATGAAATTCAGTTTGGTGATAACGATAAATTAGGTGCATTAACGTCGTCGCTTTTAAATGTTGATTTGTTTATAATAGCAACAAATACAAATGGTATTTATTCAAAAAAATCTATTGAAAATGGCAACCCAAAAACCATTGAGGAAATTAAGGTTATCAAGGATTTGTCAAATCAGGTATTCGATTCAAAATCATCACATGGTACAGGTGGAATGAAATCTAAGATTGACGCGATTACGCTAACAAAACAATCAAATATAGAAACTTGGATTGTAAACGGATTAGAAGATAATTTTATCATTAATGCCTTTGAAAACAAAGTGCCATTTACGAAAATAAAATAGTATTACGAATGAAACATTACACTTCCATAAATGACATAGATAATATAAACTCTTGGATTGAAGATGCCAAAAAATTAAAAGAAAACCCGCTAGTGCATAAGTCTTTAGGAAAAGACAAAACAATTGGGTTATTGTTTTTTAATTCAAGTTTACGTACACGATTAAGCACACAAAAAGCAGCATTAAATTTAGGAATGAGTCCTATTGTTATGAATGTATCAGGTGATGCTTGGGGTATTGAATTTGGTGATGGTACTATTATGAACGGATCGACTGCAGAACATATAAAAGAAGCTGCCGCTGTGGTGTCTCAATATTGTGATATTATAGCTGTAAGAGCATTTCCCTCGTTAACGGATAAAAATAAAGACGAAAGTGAACACGTTTTGAGTTCGTTTAAAAAATATGCTTCCGTGCCTATCGTGAATATGGAAAGTGCAACAGGACATCCTTTACAGGGATTAACAGATGCGATTACTATTTCAGAACATGCTCAAGTTTTAAAGCCAAAAGTAGTTTTAAGTTGGGCGCCTCATGTAAAAGCATTACCTCATGCCGTCGCAAATAGTTTTGTGAAAGCCATGCAAAAAATGGATGTTGAGTTCGTTATTGCAAATCCTGAAGGTTATGAATTGAATCCTGAAATAACAGGAAACACACCAATCTATTATAACCAAGAGGAAGCCTTTAAAAATGCAGACTTTGTATACACTAAAAATTGGAGTAGTTATGGTGATTACGGAAATGTATTGAATACAGGTACGGATTGGATGGTAACAAAAGAGAAATTAGGCACTGCGAAATTTATGCACTGTTTACCTGTAAGACGAAATGTTGTGGTCGAAGATGCTGTATTAGATAGCGATAGCTCGTTGGTAATTCAGCAAGCTAATAATAGAACATATGCAGCGCAATTAGTCTTAAAAAAAATATTAGAAAATGGCTAAAGAACAATTATCCATTGTAAAAATTGGAGGCAATATTATTGAAGATGCTACTGCTTTAAGAACCTTTTTGGAATTATTCTCAAATTTAAAAGGAAAGAAAATTTTGGTTCATGGTGGAGGAAAACGAGCAACGAGTATAGCATTTAAATTAGGCGTCGAATCGAAAATGATACATGGCAGACGCATTACAGATTCAGAAACTTTAGAAGTCATTACAATGGTTTATGGCGGCTTGGTTAACAAAAATATTGTTGCGAAATTACAAGGTTTACAGGTTAATGCTATAGGATTAACAGGTGCTGACGCAAATAGTATAGCGTCTGATAAACGGCCAGTTAAAGACATCGATTTTGGTTTTGTTGGAGATGTGAGAGAAGTAAACCATAAGGTCATCGATAAGTTGATTCAAGCAGAATTGACACCTGTTTTTTGTGCCATATCGCACGATGAAAACGGACAACTGCTAAATACAAATGCCGATACGATTGCGTCGCAGGTAGCAATTGGAATGAGTGAAATTTATGAAACGACTATGTATTATTGTTTTGAATTGAATGGCGTTTTAAAAGATATTAACGATAAAAATTCAGTTATAAAAAACATCGATGCATCTTTATATAAAGAATTGACAGAACAAAAAATTATTGCAGATGGAATGCTTCCTAAATTAGAAAACTGTTTTGATGCCTTAAATAATGGTGTAAAAACAATTAATATGGGAAACACATCTATGTTAACGAACGAAAATGATAATTTCACCAGTATAACTTTATAAGATGACACAATATGACTTAACAAAAGAGGCAATTTCGTTATTAAAACAGCTCATAGAAACACAATCTTTTTCGTCTGAAGAAGACCAGACGGCGTTGCTTATAGAAGCTTGGTTTAAGGAGAATAATATTGATTATAAAAGAACCAAAAATAACGTTTGGGCTATAAATAAATATTTTGATTCTAATAAACCAACGTTGTTGTTAAATTCACATCATGATACTGTCAAACCCAATAACGGGTACACAAAAGATCCATTTAAAGCCATTGTAGAAGATGGTAAATTATATGGTCTAGGAAGTAATGATGCCGGTGGTTGTTTAGTCTCGTTGTTAGCAATTTTTGCTTATTTTTATGAGAATGATAGCCTAAAGTATAACTTGGTAATTGTCGCTTCAGCTGAAGAAGAAAGTAGCGGGCAAAATGGTTTAAATAGTATGTTGTCTGTAATCCCAAAAATTGATGTAGCGATTGTTGGAGAACCTACTTTGATGCATTTGGCGGTTGCCGAAAAAGGATTGGTTGTTTTTGATGCAGAAATTATTGGAACGCCAAGTCACGCAGCACATCCAAACGATAACAATGCAATTTATAATACGATAGAAGTGTTGCAATGGTTTAAAGAATATACTTTTGAGAACACATCTAATACATTGGGAGACGTAAAAATGACTGTTACACAAATCAATGCCGGAAAACAACATAATGCAGTTCCTGCAAATGTAAAACTGGTAGTTGATGTTAGAGTAAATGATAAATATTCGAATAAAGAAATAGTCGATATTCTTCAGAAAGTAGCACCTTGTGATAGTATTATCCCAAGAAGCATACGATTAAACTCGTCGTCAATTCCAGTCAACCACGAGTTAGTAAAAGCCGGAATCGAAATAGGACGAAATACCTATGGTTCTCCAACATTATCTGATCAGGCAGTGTTATCATGTCCGTCATTAAAACTTGGACCTGGAGATAGTAAACGATCGCATTCGGCAGACGAATTTATTTATTTGAATGAAATTGAAGAAGGCATAAAAATATATATTCAATTATTAGAAAAAGTACTTTAAAATAAATCATATGAAACTTTGGGATAAAGGCATAAGTATAGATAAAAAGATAGAACAGTTTACCATTGGAAACGATAGAGAAATTGATATTCATATTGCAAAATACGATGTGCAAGCATCATTGGCACATGCAAAAATGTTGCAAAGTATAGGGATTATAACTTCTGAAGAATTAGATCAACTTGAAATTGGATTAGATCAATTAGCAAATCAGATAGAATCTAAAACTTTTGTTATTGATGCACAATTTGAAGATGTACATTCTAAAATCGAATTCGAACTCACAAAAATGCATGGCGATATTGGAAAAAAAATTCATACAGCACGCTCTAGGAATGATCAAGTTTTGGTGGCACTACAATTATATTTTAAGGAGAGCTTAAAGGAAATTCAACTAAAAACAAAAACATTTTTTGATACACTTTTAGAGTTGGCTGAAACACATAAAAGTAGTCTGCTTCCTGGTTATACACATATACAAGTTGCTATGCCATCTTCATTTGGATTGTGGTTTTCTGCCTATGCCGAAACATTAATAGATGATGTTTATTTATTAAATGCAGCCTTAAAAACAGTAGATCAAAATCCTTTAGGATCGGCGGCTGGTTATGGAAGTTCGTTTCCAATAGATAGAGAATTTACAACTAACGAGCTGAATTTTTCAACCTTAAAATACAATGTCGTTGCTGCACAAATGAGCCGCGGAAAAAGTGAGCGTACTATTGCATTAGCATTAGGAAGTTTATGTAATACTCTGTCTCGTTTTGCAATGGATATTTGTTTGTATAATAGTCAGAATTTTGGATTTATTTCTTTCCCAGAAGAATTAACAACTGGTAGCAGTATTATGCCGCATAAAAAGAATCCAGATGTATTTGAACTAATTAGAGGTAAATCTAACAAAATTCAAGCGTTACATACCGAAATGGTTTTAATTACCAATAATTTGCCAAGTGGTTATCATCGTGATTTTCAGTTGTTAAAAGAAAATATGATTACAGCTATTGAAGATGTAAAAGATCTTTTGGATATTTTTAATTATTCAATTAAACAAACTCAAATTAATAATATCGATTTAAATGATGCTAAATATCAATATCTTTTTACTGTTGATAATATAAATACTTTGGTAGAAGAAGGTGTCACATTCAGAGAGGCTTATCAAAAAATAGGAGGACAAGTACAGGATGGTTCGTATAAGCCTGATACATCTAAAGAGCATACACATATTGGAAGTATTGGCAATTTGTGTTTAGAAGAGATTAAGGCGAAGTTTCCTAATTAGTGAGACTTGACTTTGTCAAAAAAATAGTCGACCTTCGTTTAACGTATGATATAAACCATTGAAACGGTTTTATATCAACGCATTACCTGCAAGCTGAAAAGCCAACGCGCAAATAGCACATTTATTTTTTTCCGAACTCTTCTGCCAACACTTGAAAAAATAAAAGAGCTATTTTTTTGCCAACGCTCAAGACTAAATTGTAACTTTGGAACAATGCAAACTACTTTAGAAATAGAAAAAAATAAAGATACTTTACCGAGCAAATTTGCCGATTTACTTGGTGTGAAATACACTTCTACAGTTTCTAAAGAACATAAAAAAGGGAAAGGACAATTCTTTACACCAACTGCAATTTCCAATTTTATGGGAAATATTGCAACCGAACCGAATTCTAGAGATATTTCTATACTTGACCCAGGATGCGGAGCTGCAATTTTGACTTGTTCACTAATCGAAAAACTAATTGAATTTGATTTAAACTCAATCCAATTAGTTGCTTACGAAACTGACATTACTTTATTTCCTTATACAGAACAATCTTTACAACATTTAAAACAATGGTGTAAAGAAAGAGAAGTAAAATTTAGCTATACACTTTTGACAAGTGATTTTATAGAAGATATGGCAAAATCAATGAAAAATCACATTGAGACTTTTGATTATATAATTTCAAATCCACCATATTTCAAACTTGCAAAAGATGACAAAAGAGTTAAACTTTTACAGAATTTAGTGAAAGGACAACCAAATATTTATTCTTTCTTTTTAGCTGTTTCAGTTAATCTCTTAAAAAATGATGGAGAATTAATATATATCGTACCAAGAAGCTTCGCTTCTGGTCAATATTTCAATTCTTTCAGAGATTATTTTTTCAATAATATCAATTTAAATTTTATTCACCTTTTTAAATCACGAAGTGAAACTTTTGACAGAGATAGTGTTCTGCAAGAGACTTTAATTTTAAAAGGCAGTAAAGATAATTTAACAGAAGTTATTGTATCGACTTCAGAAGGTCTTAAAGACATACAAGAACCATTACAAAAGACTTTTGATGTTAGTGATTTAATTGATTTAAACTCTAAAGCGAAAATACTTCATCTTCCAACAACAGAATATGAAGAAAACGTAATTCATTTGTTCAAATCTTGGAATAACAATTTGATTGATTTTGGCATTCAAATTTCTACTGGACCAGTAGTTTCATTTCGTTCCAGAGAATTTTTGTTTGATAATTACCAAAACTCAACTGTTTTTTTAGCACCTCTATATTGGTTACATAACGTTACAAAAATGCAAGCTGAATGGCCAAATTTTGTACCTAACAAAAGCCAATACATAAACAAAACCGAAATTTCTAAAAAGATGCTGACTGTCAATAAAAACTATGTTTTTTTAAGACGATTTAGTTCTAAAGATGATAAAAGCAGATTGATAGCTTCGCCATATTTTTCAAGATTTAACGATAGCGATTATATTGGAATTGAAAACAAACTCAATTATATCTATCGACTTGATGGCGAGCTTCAAGAAAATGAAGCGGTTGGAATTTCTGCAATCCTAAACTCAAAAGTTTTTGATACTTATTTTAGAACTTTTAATGGAAATGTAAACGTTAGTGCTACAGAAATACGATTAATGCCATTTCCAACTATTGAGATAATTAGGGAAGTTGGTAATACACTAATTGAACAAAACGATTTTTCTCAAAAAATAATCGATTCCATTGTTAACCAATGGTTAGAACAAAATATTTTAGCATTTAATGAACAAAATTGAAGAAGCTCAAATTATCCTAAAAGATTTAGGACTGCCCAAACCACAGCAAAATGAAATGTCTGCTGTAACTCTTTTAGCTCTATGCAACATAAAAGAAGAAGATAATTGGGAAAACGCAGAAAAAATAAGTCTCGGTGTTAGTAAAGGCGTAATGAAATTTAGTGCTGACAACTATGGCAGAGATTATGCACCAAACACCAGAGAGACATTTAGAAGATTTGTTCTTCATCAATTTGTACAAGCGAGAATTGCAGATTATAATCCAGATATTCCCGATTTACCTGTAAATAGTCCAAGAGCTCATTATGGCATTTCTAAAGAAGCTTTAGAAGTAATCAAAACTTTTGGAACTAAAAATTGGAAAGCGAAATCAAAAGAATTTAAAGCATCAATTGGAGATTTAGCAAAGAAATACGCTAAAAAGAAAGCTGTAGCCAGAGTTCCTGTAACATTACCAAGTGGTGAAATTTTAAAACTTTCACCAGGAAAACATAATGAAGTGCAAAGTGCAGTTGTTGAGCAGTTTTTACCTCAATTTGCAGAAGGTAGTGAATTACTTTATTTAGGCGATACAGAAACAAAAGACCTTTACTCGGATAAGAAAACTTTGGCAGAAATTGGAATTCCAATTGACCAACATAGTAAACTTCCAGATGTTGTATTGTATCATCGTGAGAAGAATTGGCTTTATTTAATAGAAGCAGTTGCATCTCACGGACCAGTTTCACCAAAAAGAATGCACGAATTAGAAGAATTGCTTGAGAAGTGTGATGCAGGAAAAATTTACGTAACTGCATTTCCAGACTTTTCGGAATTCAAAAAATGGTCGAAAAAAATTGCGTGGGAAACTGAAATTTGGATTTGCGAAATGCCAAGTCATATGATTCATTTTAATGGCGACCGATTTATGGGACCACGTTAAGCCTACGCTGAAAGCCATACACATTTACAGTCGCATCATCCAAGCTTCACCAAAACTGTAAAAGAGTATGTCTTTGCCAACGCTAGCAAGTTTGCGGAATAAAAGCTAGCAGGTAACACCGTGTATAATTCATTGCTAGTTATAGCCTACTTACGAAAATCCTCGCGGACTTTCTATCTGTGATTTATTTGCTAAATTAGTTGCTGAAACACGCCACTAATCATACACAAAACCGTTAAACGAAACTTCTAAAATTAATCTTTTGAAGCTTCATGCAATGCAGCAACAGCTGCTCCAATAATACCAGCATGATTCCCCAAATGTGCTGGAATTACAGGTATTTCAATTTTAATATAATTTTTAAATTCATCAAAATCTTTAGAAGTTCCACCTCCAAGAATGATTAAGTCAGGGCAAAGTAATAATTCAACCAATTCTAAAAATTTGTTGAATCGCTTACCCCATTCTTTAAAACTTAAGTTTTCTTTTTTCTTTGCTGCTGCAGAAGCCCAAGTTTCAATTTTCTTATATTTTTTATATGGAATCTGACCTAATTCAAAATTAGGGATAAGTTCTCCATCTAAAAATGCACCGCTACCTAATCCCGTTCCGATAGTAATCATCAAGACGAAACCTTTTTTGTCTTTACCAATATCATAATTCATAACAGCATAGCCTGCAGCATCAGCATCATTAATTACAGTTACCGGTAAACCACATGCTTCTGAAAATAATTCTTTTACATTTAAATTTTTCCAATCACTATGTAAATTCCCAGTTGTTTTACAAATGCCATGTTTTATTAATGTTGGAAAACCACAACCTACAGGTCCTTTGTGATTAAAATGATTGACTATGTCTTTAAAGACTTGAGCCATGTCGTCTGGTTTTCTGGAGTCTGGAGTTGGAATTCTAAAACGTTTAGTGAGTAATTCTCCGGTTAATGAATTTACTAGTGCACCTTTCATCCCGGAACCGCCAATATCTATACCTAGAACTTCCATATTTAAAACTTAATTTTTTTTAAAAGTAACAAATTCACTGAAAATAAATCTTTAACAGCTAAAAAGCATCAGTAAAGATGCCTTTTAATAACAACAATTTAATTGACTAATTCAAAATAATTAAATAATCGTAGATTGTCCTAAATGTATGTTTGTAAAGTTTAGATTGCTATCGTTTGGATTATTAATAACATCTTCTATAAAATCACCTACCTTGGTGGTTGTCACATGATCATATTTTGTATTTATATCTGGTGTAGTAACATATAGTTTTAGGGCTTTTTCTATGGCACTTCTAATAAGTTCAGATTCTTCAAATAATTCAAAATGATCTAACAACATCGCAGCAGATAAAATAGAAGCTATTGGGTTTGCAATACCTTTTCCTTTTGCTTGTGGATATGATCCATGAATAGGTTCGAACATAGCATATTTATCACCAATAGAAGCTGATGCTAATAGTCCTATAGATCCTCCAATAACGCTAGCTTCATCACTAATAATGTCTCCAAATAAGTTCTCTGTAAGAATAACATCAAACTGTTTAGGATTTAATATTATTTGCATGGCTGCGTTATCTACAAATAAGAAATCTAATTCGATATTAGGATAATCTTTAGAAACTTCGCCAACTACTTTACGCCATAGCCTCGAACTTTCTAACACATTGGCCTTATCTATCAAAGTAACTTTATTTTTTCTGTTTTGTGCCGCTTTAAAAGCTAGATGAGAAATACGTTCTATTTCGTAGCGCGAATATTCACATAAATCAGAAGCAGTATTACCATCATCGCTAATTTTTCTTTCACCAAAATAAATACCTCCTGTAAGCTCTCGATAAATACTAATATCTGTGCCTTTAATAATATTCTTTTTTAGAGGTGATTTAGATATTAATGTATCGTATGCTTTAACTGGACGAATATTTGCAAATAAACCAAGTTCTTTTCGTAGCTTTAAAAGACCTTGTTCTGGTCTTATTTTTGCCGAAGGATCGTTATCGTATTTTGGATCACCAATCGCGCCAAATAAAATAGCATCTGTAGATTTACATAAATCTAATGTGCTATCTGGTAAAGGGTCGTTGTGTTTGTCTATTGCTGTTGCACCAACGGGAGCGTACTTGAAATTAAAAGTATGGTCAAATTCCAAAGCAATTGCTCTCAAGATTTTAATGGCTTGATTTGTAACTTCTGGACCAATACCATCACCTGGTAAAACAGCAATGTTTAATTTCATTTATTAATATTGTTTTTCGACCTCAAATATCTCAATCTTGTTTTTTATACTTAAAAGATAATCAATGTCGTCATAGCCATTAATCATACATGTTTTTTTATACGGATCTATTTCAAATCCTTCTGATATCTCACCATTTTTGGCCGAAATTGTTTGTGCTTCCAAATCGACGGTAACGATTGATTCAGGATTATTTGTTGTTTCTATAGTTAATGCTTTTAAAAATTCTGGCGATACCTGAACTGGTAACAAACCATTATTTAAAGAGTTACCCTTAAAAATATCTGCAAAGAAACTTGAAACAACTACTTTAAAACCATAGCCAACTAATGCCCAAAGTGCATGCTCGCGACTTGAACCACATCCAAAATTATCGCCTGCAACCAAGACACTTCCTGAATAAGTAGAATTATTTAAAATGAAATCGTTATTTATTTCTCCATTTCTGTGATATCTCCAATCTCTAAATGCATTGTCACCAAATCCTTTTTTATCTGTTGCCTTTAAAAAACGTGCAGGGATGATTTGATCTGTATCTATATCTTTAATATCTAAAGGAACTGCTGTAGATTTTAATGTTGTAAACTTTTCCATTTAGTTTAAGTGTTTTGTTATGTCAATAATTCTTCCTTCAACAGCTGTTGCTGCTGCAACTAGAGGACTTGCTAAAATAGTTCGTGCGCCTTGCCCTTGTCGTCCTTCAAAATTTCTATTTGAAGTTGAAACACAATATTCACCTTGAGGTATTTTATCGTCGTTCATTGCTAAACAAGCCGAACATCCTGGTTGACGAAGTCTAAACCCTGCTTGGGTGAAAATATCTTTTAAGCCTTCTTCTATTATTTGAGTTTCTACCTGTTTACTTCCAGGTACTAGCCAAGCTGTAACGTTTGAAGCTTTTTGTTTTCCTTTCACATAGTTTGCTGCAACTCTAAAATCTTCAATTCGAGAATTTGTACAACTACCAATAAAGACATAATTAATAGGTTTATCTATTAAAGATTCCCCTTTTTTGAAATTCATATATTCTAATGACTTTTCAAAAGAAGCATCATCAAGTTCTGGAATGTTTTCGGTTATTTTAATTCCCATACCCGGATTTGTACCGTATGTAACCATAGGTTCAATATCTTCTGCATCAAAGTGATATTCTTTGTCAAAGTCTGCATCTGTATCTGTTGGTAAAGTTTTCCAATAGGCTACTTTTTTTTCGAAATCTTCGCCTTGTGGAGTAAATTCTCTTCCTTTTACGTATTCAAAAGTTTTTTCGTCAGGAGCAATCATGCCACCACGAGCTCCCATTTCGATACTCATGTTACAAACAGTCATACGACCTTCCATAGACATGTTTTCAAAAACGTCACCAGCATATTCACAGAAATAACCTGTACCTGAATTGGTTCCTAATTTTGATATTACATATAGAATAACATCTTTTGGATAAACGCCATTTTTTAATTTCCCATTTACATTAACACGTAAACTTTTAGGTTTTGGTAATAACAAACATTGGCTTGCAAAAACTTGTGCCACCTGACTCGTGCCAATACCAAAAGCAATCGTACCAAATGCACCATGTGTAGATGTGTGACTATCGCCACAAACCATTGTCATGCCTGGTTGAGTGATGCCTAATTCTGGAGCCATAACATGAACTATACCATTGTATTTATGACCTAAATCGTATAATGAAATATCATGCTTTTTACAATTTTTTGAAAGCTGATCTAATTGTATTCTAGATTGCTCATCTTTAATTGGTAAATGTTGGTCTATTGTTGGTGTATTATGATCTGCAGTTGCAGCGACTTGCGTAGGTCTAAATATAGGAATGTTACGCTCTTCTAATTCGTTAAAAGCCTGCGGACTTGTAACTTCATGAATTAAATGTTTATCTATATATAATACTTGTGGTCCATTTTCTATAGTTTCTACCACATGTGCATCCCAAACTTTATCGAATAATGTTTTACCCATTATGAATTTATGATTTCGTTATAAACGTTACTTGTTTCTATTATTTGATGGATATCAGAATCGTTAATTTCTTTCTTCTTATCAGCGAAGTTTAAGAAATTGGCATAAACTTCATCTAGTTGAAGTTTTGTTAATTCGTACCCTATATTTTTTGCTCTATAAGCTAAAGCAGCTCTACCACTTCTTGCGGTAAGTACTATAGCAGAATCTGTGACGCCTACTTCTTTAGGGTCAATAATTTCATATGTCTCACGATTTTTTATCACGCCATCTTGGTGAATTCCAGAACTGTGTGCAAAAGCATTTGCACCAACAATAGCTTTGTTAGGTTGCGTGTAAATTCCCATACTATCCGATACCAATTGACTAATACCATAAAGCATTCGTGTATCAATATTTGTATCTAAATTTAAGTAAGGATGTTGTTTTAAAACCATGACAACTTCTTCTAAAGCGGTGTTCCCAGCACGTTCACCAATACCATTTATTGTACATTCAATTTGTCTTGCGCCATTAATAACACCTTCAATAGAGTTTGCTGTTGCCAATCCTAAATCGTTATGACAATGACAAGACAAGACTGCTTTTTCAATGCCTTTTACATTTTCTCTTAAGTATTTCATTTTTGCACCATACTCGCTTGGTAGACAATATCCAGTTGTATCCGGAATATTTAAAACTGTCGCACCAGCTTTAATAACAGCTTCACATACTCTAGCTAAATATTCGTTGTCTGTACGACCTGCATCTTCTGCATAAAATTCAACATCTTCAACAAACGATTTTGCATAGTTTACGGCAGATACAGCACGTTTAATAATAGTTTCTTTATTAGATTTGAATTTATGTTTAATATGAGAATCTGATGTACCTATACCTGTATGAATTCTTGGCTTTACAGCATATTTTAATGCTTGAGCAGCAGCTTCTATATCTTTTTCTACGGCTCTGGTTAAACCACAAACTGTCGCATTTTTCACAATTTTAGATATTTCTAATACAGATTTAAAATCGCCAGGACTTGAAATCGGGAAACCAGCTTCAATAATGTCTACACCTAAATTATCAAGCTGCTTTGCAATGATAACCTTTTGTTCAGTATTTAATTTACAACCAGGAACTTGCTCACCATCACGAAGCGTTGTATCAAAAATTTGTACGTTAGAATTAGACATTTATTAAAATATATTTTAGTATTGTTATACGAATTTAAATTTTGGATTTCTCTAAAGAGAATTAATCATTTAAATTTTACGATGTTTAACCGATAAATATCTTGTTATTAAACTGATAATCAATATTATAAATTGATTTTTGCACTATGACTAAAGGTCAAAAAGATAATTTGTTTGTATTAATAAAGTCCCTGTCTAAATCTGAAAAAAGGCAATTTAAACTTTATGTAGGAAGATTAGGCGTAAATGACGACTCTAAATTCTTGATGCTTTTTAATATTTTGGAAAAATTATCGACCTATGACGAAGCCTCCATTTTAAATAAGGGTATTGTTAAGAAGCAACAGCTTTCTAATTTAAAAGCACATTTATACAAGCAAATATTAATTAGTTTGCGATTAAATCCTTCCCATCAAAACATTAGAATTCAAATACGTGAGCAATTAGATTTTGCAACAATCTTATACCATAAAGGATTATACAAGCAAAGTTTAAAAATATTAGACAAGGCAAAAAATCTTGCTATTGAAAATGAAGAAAAGAACATAGCTTATGAGATTATAGAACTAGAAAAAGTTATAGAGTCTCAATATATAACTAGAAGTATTAGTAATAGAGCAGACGAATTAACTATTCAAGCAAAAGAGTTAAGTATACAGAATGTTTTGGCTAGTAAATTATCTAATTTATCGCTTCAGCTTTACGGATTGTTTCTTAAAACAGGATATGTAAAAAACGATAAAGAAAATAAGCGAATTACAGAATATTTTCAAGCAAGACTTCCTAAATACGATATTAACAAGTTAGGTTTCAGAGAAAAATTATGGCTTTACAAAGCGCATCTATGGTATAGTTTTTTAACCCAAGATTTCTTATCATGTTATAAATATGCTTCGAAATGGGTCGATTTGTTTTATGAAAATAAAAACATGATTATTTTGAATCCTGTTTTCTTTTTAAGAGGAAATCACTATTTACTTGAAACGCTATTTTATATAGGTTATTCCGATAAATTTAAAGAGACACTTTACAAGTTTGAAAATATTTCAAAAGAAAAATGGTTTCCTAAAGACGACAATATTGAGGGATTAATCTTCATGTATTTGTATAACAATAAGTTTAACCTTCATTTTATGGAAGGCACTTTTCAAGAAGGGTTGCCGTTGGTTGATGAAGTTTTAAATAATCTTAAAACTTACCGAAATAAGATAGACGAGCACCATGTTATGGTTTTCTATTACAAAATTGCAAGTTTGTATTTTGGCTCGGGAGACAATAAAAAAAGTATTGAATTTTTAAATAAAATTATCAGTAATAAATCGCTTCAAATGAGGGAAGATTTGCTTTGTTTTTCAAGGATATTGAATTTGGTGGCACATTATGAAGCAGGGTTAGATTATAATTTAGACGTTCAAATAAAGAATACGTATAAGTTTTTAATTAAAATGGAAGACTTATATGAAGTACAAAAAGAAATGATTAAATTCTTAAAAGGTTTAGGCGATATTTATCCGCATGAGTTAAAAGGAGAATTTATCAAACTTCATAAAAAGCTAAAACAATATGAAGATCACCCTTACGAAAGAAGAGCATTTTTGTATTTAGATATTATTTCTTGGTTAGAAAGTAAAATCCAGAATAAACCAGTTGGACTGATCATAAGAGAAAAGTATTTAGAGCAACAAAAAAGGCATTAAATAAAAAATAAATTCAAATAAATTTGGATTTTAAATTTTTCTGACCGAATATTTGCATTCACAAAGTTCAATAACTTATTGAAATGTTATCAAGAAAGGTGGAGGGATTAGACCCTTTGAAACCTTAGCAACCCTTTAGAAATAAAGAAGGTGCTAAATTCTACTTATACAAATAATAGTTTTGTATTAGATAGATAACCCTACGAAATTACTTTCTGTAATTTTAAACTTCTTTTTAACACTTTTCTATTAAGTACGTTTTTTAAACGCATTAGAATTTTTGGTTTAATTTATTAATACAAAAAATTAGAAAAATGAGCACACAAAAATTAGCAACTAAAGCACTACACGCAGGACACGATTTTGCAACAAATGGAGGTACAAGAGCTGTTCCTATTTATCAAACAACATCGTATGTTTTTAATAACTCGGATCATGCTGCAAATCTTTTTTCATTACAAGAGTTAGGGTTTATTTACACAAGACTTAATAACCCTACTAACGATATTTTGCAACAGCGCTTAGCTACAATAGAAGGTGGCATTGGAGCAGTGGTTTTTGCTTCCGGAACAGCAGCAATTTCAACAGGTTTACTAACTTTATTAAAAGCTGGAGATCATATAGTAGCATCTAGCAGTTTATATGGTGGCACGTATAACTTACTAAAGGTTACACTTCCAAGATTAGGTATAACAACTACGTTTGTTGATGCTGATAATCCTGATAATTTTGCAGAAGCAGTTCAAGATAATACGAGAGCATTTTTTGTTGAATCTCTTGGAAACCCAAAATTAGATGTATTAGATTTAAAGGCTATTTCCACTCATGCAAAATCAGCAGAAGTTCCTTTTATTGTGGATAATACAGTTGCAACACCTGCGTTGTTGAATCCTATCGAACATGGAGCGAACATAGTAATACATTCGTTAACTAAATATATTGGCGGACAAGGGACTTCGCTTGGAGGAGCAATCATTGATGCTGGAACCTTTAATTGGGCGAATGGAAAATTCCCAGAATTCACAGAACCTTCAGCAGGTTATCATGGGTTAGTATATCATGAAGCTTTAGGTGCTGCTGCATATACGTTTAAATTGATTTTGGAAGGTTTACGAGATTTTGGCGGGGCTTTAAGCCCGTTTAATGCGTTTCAAATTATACAAGGTTTAGAAACACTACCTGTAAGAATAAAACAGCATAGTGAAAATGCACTAGAATTGGCTAAATGGCTACAAAAGCAAGATGAAGTCGCTTGGGTAAATTATCCTGGTTTAGAGAGTAGCAAATACAAAGATTTAGCAAATAAATATTTACCAAAAGGGCAAAGTGGTATTGTAACCTTTGGCGCTAAAGGAGGTTTTGAAGCAGCAAAAACTATTGCAGATAACTCAAAACTATTTTCTCTTTTAGCAAATATTGGAGACACCAAATCACTTATTATTCATCCTGCAAGTACAACACACCAACAATTAACTGAAGAAGAGCAAGATGCTGCTGGTTCTCCAAAAGATTTAATTAGGTTGTCCGTTGGAATTGAAAATATTGAAGATTTAAAAGCCGATTTAAAAGAAGCTTTTTCTAAAATTAGTTAAAAATGTATTTTGAATAAAGCGTTACAATATATAACACTCGACAATTTCACTTTAGAAAGTGGTGAGCAATTACCTATTCAATTGTCATATCAAGTCTTTGGTAGGTCATTGCATGAATCCCCAGTTGTTTTGGTAAATCATGCATTAACTGGTAATAGTAATGTTGCAGGAAAAAATGGCTGGTGGAATGATTTAATTGGTGAGGATAAAGTTATCGATACGAATGTGTACTCTATTTTGGCTTTTAATATACCAGGAAATGGTTATGATGGTTTTGTAGTCGAGAATTATAAAGATTTTGTGTCTAGAGATATTGCTAAAATCTTTTTAGCAGGACTAGAACAACTAAAAATCACAAAATTGTTTGCTCTGATTGGTGGTTCTCTTGGTGGTGGTATTGCTTGGGAAATGGCTGTACTTTCTCCGAAGCTTTCAGAGTATTTAATTCCAGTAGCAACCGATTGGAAATCGACAGATTGGCTCATTGCAAATTGCCAAATTCAAGAGCAGTTTTTGTTAAATTCTAGTAACCCAGTGCATGACGCTAGAATGCATGCAATGCTTTGTTACAGAACGCCTAAATCGTTTAAAGAGCGTTTTAAACGAAGTAGAAAGGATGATTCAGAAATTTTCAATGTAGAAAGTTGGTTGTTACATCATGGTAATAAATTACAGCAACGTTTTCAACTTTCAGCCTATAAATTAATGAACCAATTGTTAAGGACAATTGATGTAACGAAGAATAGAGAAGAAAGGGTGAATATTCTCGATATTATAAAATCTAACATCGCAATTGTTGGTGTTGATTCTGATTTGTTTTTTACTGCTGAAGAAAATAGAGAAACACAAAAAAAATTGGCTCTAACGCATAATAATGTAACCTATAGCGAGATTAATTCAGATCATGGACACGATGCATTTTTAATAGAATTTGAACAACTCGAAAAAATCATTGAAGGTATTTTCAAACCAAATTCAAAAAAGAAAAGAATGAAGGTATTAAAGTTTGGAGGCAAATCTTTAGCAAATGAAGAAGGGCTATCAAGGTCTATTTCAATAATAAAGAAGAAGGTAGAAGAAGGAGAGCTTATAACTGTTGTAGCCTCTGCTAGAGGAAATGCTACAGACGATCTTGAAGCTATTTTGCAAAAAGCTTTAAAAAAAGAATCATATAAAGATGCTTTCGAGGCATTTAAAAAGTATCAAAGCGAACCACAAATAAACATTGATTTTACAGAAGAATTTTTAGCTTTGGAAAATATATTTGAAGGCGTAAAATTATTAGGCGATTATACAGATAAAATTAAAAATGAAGTACTTGCTTACGGTGAACTACTATCTGTAAAACTTATATCAAGTTTGCTTCAAGATCAAAAAATAAAAGCAAATCCTACAGATGCCAGAACCTTAATTAAAACTGAAGGAGATTTTAATAATTCACAGCCTATTCAAAATATTTCAAAAGACAATGTGCTTGCGTATTTTAAAAAGTATAATGGTACAACAGTTAATGTTGTTACAGGTTTTATAGGCTCAAACCTTAAAGGTGAAACCACAACTTTAGGTCGCAATGGAAGCAATTATTCGGCATCATTACTTGCCAATTATTTAGATGCAGAAGAATTACAAAACTACACACACGTAAATGGTATTTATACTGCTAATCCAGATTTTGTAGCAGATGCACAAAAAATTAGAGAGTTATCGTTTAGTGAAGCAAATGAATTAGCCAATTTTGGAACAACCATTTTACACGCAAAAACAATTATTCCTTTAGTAGAAAAAAACATCAACCTTCGAATCTTAAACACATTTAATCCAGATGATGAAGGAACACTTATTACGTCAAAAACAAGTTCAAAAGAAGTAACTTCTTTATCTATTTTAGATAATGTTGCATTATTAAATTTAGAAGGAAGAGGTTTATTAGGAAAAGTTGGTGTAGATGCAAGAATTTTTAGAGCATTAAGCAATCATAATATTAGTGTGAGTATTATTTCTCAAGGGTCTTCAGAACGAGGTATTGGTCTTATTATTGATGGAGATAAAGCAACTCAAGCCGTTATAGCTTTAGAACGTGAGTTTGAAACAGATTTTTATTCACAAGACGTAAATAAAATTGAAGTGATAGACGATGTTGCCGTAATTTCTATTATTGGTATTGAATTATGTTCGTTTCATAAACCATTTAACGCATTAATTAAAAACCAGATTACGCCATTATTATTCAATAATACAGTCACAGGGCGTAATGTGAGTTTGGTTGTTAAAAAAGATCAATTACATAAAGCTGTAAATGTTATTCATGGTGAAGTTTTTGGGATTTCAAAAAAGATAAATATTGCAATTTTCGGACATGGTTTGGTTGGTGGTACATTGATAAATCAGATTTTAAAATCTAAAAATGACATTGAGAAACGAAAAGGAATAAAGTTAAATATTTTTGCAATTGGAAATTCCAAACAAGTCTTATTAGATAAAAATGGTGTTAAAAATAGTTGGCAAAAAGCGCTGTCTGAAACGAAAAATAATTACAACATACAAGAGATTATAGAATATGCAAAAACGCATCATTTGGAAAATCTTATTGCTGTAGACAATACGGCAAGCTCAGAATTTTATCAAAATTACATTCCGTTAATAGAAGAAGGTTTTGATTTGGTTTCGTCAAACAAAATAGCCAATACAGTTTCACATTCATTTTATAAAATATTGCGCAAAAAACTAAATAAGAATAATAAAAATTATTTATATGAAACCACTGTTGGAGCTGGGTTACCTTTAATAGATACGATTAAATTGTTGCATGAGTCTGGTGAAAATATTACAAGAATTCGCGGTGTATTTTCGGGAACATTAAGTTATTTGTTTAATAATTTTTCAGTACAAGAAAAGCCCTTTAGTGAAATTGTTCAAGAAACTATTGATAAAGGTTTTACAGAAACAGACCCCAGAGAAGATTTTTCAGGAAATGATGTTGCTAGAAAATTGTTAATCTTGGCTAGGGAATTAGATTTACATAATGAATTTGACGGTGTAGCTATCGAAAATTTAATTCCAGAAGAATATAGAACAATTCCGGTAAACGAATTTTTAATGAAATTAAATGTCTTGGATGATTATTTTCAAAAAGTAAAGAGCGAACAAAAAGAAGGACATGTGTTAAGATATATAGGTGATTTATCGGGTGATTTATCTCAAGACAGAGGAAATCTTGAAGTAAAATTAGTATCAATCCCAGAAAATAGTACATTAGGTCATGTAAAAGGATCTGATGCTATTTTTGAAATATTTACAGAATCTTATGGAGAACAACCCATAGTAATTCAAGGCGCAGGAGCTGGAGCAGAAGTGACAGCAAGAGGCGTTTTTGGTGATATATTAAGATTGTCAAAACATATAAATTAAAAAATAATTCTTCAAAGTTTTTCTTTGAGGTTTCGATTAAAATTGTCATTCTCACGTAGTAACTAATTCTGGCCATTAAGGCACTCAAAATGGTCTAAGCGAAAGCAGGAATCTAAAAAAAACAAGCAATGAGTAATAAACATTTTGAAACAGACGCTATTAGAACGCAAATGGAGCGATCACAATATTCAGAACATTCAACACCATTACATTTAACATCTAGTTTTGTGTTTGAAGATGCCGAAGAAATGCGAGCATCTTTCACCGAAGAGGTCGATAGGAATATTTATAGCCGCTTTACAAATCCAAATACTTCGGAGTTTGTAGATAAAATTTGCAAGCTTGAAGGTGCCGAAGCTGGTTATGCATATGCTACTGGTATGTCTGCTGTATTTTCTGCATTTGCAGCTTTACTTAATGCTGGAGACCATGTGGTTTCTTGTAGAAGTGTGTTTGGTTCTACACATGCATTGTTTACAAAGTTTTTACCAAAATGGAATATTAAAACTAGTTATTTTAAAGTAAATGAGGTTAATAAAATTGAAAGCTTAATTAAACCAAATACAAAAATTTTATATGCCGAATCACCGACAAACCCTGCTGTCGATATTTTAGATTTAGAGTTATTAGGAAAAATCGCACAAAAACATAATTTGTTGTTGGTAATCGATAATTGTTTTGCAACACCATATTTACAGAATCCAATTAAGTTTGGAGCAGATTTGGTAATTCATTCTGCCACCAAATTAATAGATGGGCAAGGTCGTGTTCTTGGTGGTGTGACGGTTGGAAAAGCAGATTTAATTAGAGAGATTTATTTGTTTTCACGAAATACAGGTCCTGCATTGTCACCATTTAATGCTTGGGTTTTATCTAAAAGTTTAGAAACTTTAGCAGTTCGAGTAGATAGACATTGTGAAAATGCCTTAAAGGTTGCAGAGTTTTTAGAACAGCATAAAAATGTAACACTTGTCAAATACCCATTTCTAAAATCACATCCACAATATGAGATTGCACAAAAACAAATGAAACTAGGAGGCAATATTATAGCTTTCGAAATTAAAGGTGGTATAGAATCTGGGCGTAACTTTTTAAATAGTTTAAAATTAATATCCTTATCGGCCAATCTTGGAGATACGAGAACAATCGCAACACATCCTGCGAGTACAACACATAGTAAATTAGCTGAAAAAGACAGAATGGAAGTTGGAATTACTGATGGATTGGTACGTGTTTCGGTAGGGTTAGAACATTCTGAAGATATTATTAACGATTTAAAGCAAGCACTATCATGATTTAATTATCTTTGGAAAAATGATTTCCAAGAAAACCAAATACGGCATTAAGGCAATGACATATCTTGCAAGGCGAGAGAGTAAAGATCCGGTTCAGATTAGTGTTATTTCTAAAAGTGAAAATATTTCTCAAAAATTTTTAGAAAGTATTTTATTGACACTTCGAAAAAACGGGTTTTTAGGTTCAAAAAAAGGAAAAGGCGGAGGCTATTATCTTTTAAAAGACCCAAAAGAAATTAAAATGTCTTCAATTATGCGAATACTCGAAGGGCCAATAGCAATGGTACCTTGCGTAAGTTTAAATTTTTATGAAACCTGTAACGATTGTCCTGACGAAACAGCTTGTGCCGTTCATAATTTAATGATAGAAGTTAGAGACAGTACTTTAAATATCTTCAATAACAAGTCTTTAGCTGATTTAATTTAACAAAAAATAACATTTAATTGTTTGGTTAATAAGTATTTTCTATTAATTTAGCCAAATAATCTAGTAATCCGATAGGGTAATAGTATTAATAATATATGAATATGATAGATAGCAACTTCGATATAGAATTTTGGAATAAAGAATTAAAGAATAAAACACCTGATCAGGTTATCGATTGGGCCTTAAATTTAACAGAGGATAGAATTGTCACTACGAGCTTTGGCGTTTATTCAGAAGTACTTTTAAGCACGTTTTTTCGTAAGGATAAAAATATAAATGTTGTTTGGTGCGATACAGGATATAATATTCAAGAAACATACGATCATGCAATTAATGTAATTAATAAATATAATTTAAATGTTCATACGTATGTCCCTTTAAAAAGCAGGGAATATTTAGATGACACTTTAGGATTACCCGAAGTAACAGACCCTAAACATGCCGAGTTTACAGAAATTGTAAAGCTAGAGCCTTTTAGAAGAGCACTTGCAGAACATAAACCAAAAGTGTGGTTTACAAACATTAGAGTAAGACAAACAGAATTACGAAGCAAAAAAGATATTTTAAGTTATAGCAAAGATGGTATTTTAAAGATAAGCCCTTTTTATTACTGGACAGATCTAGATTTAGACCGCTATGTAGGAGAAAATAACCTGTCTAAAAATACATCTTATTTTGATGTAACAAAAGTACTTGCAAATAGAGAATGTGGAATTCACCTTCAATAATTAAATAAAGATGCAAAGTTTTAGAACCGAAATAGAAAATCCAGTAGTTCAACACGATATAATTGAACTAGCAAATAAAATTGAGCTTTTTCATAAAGGAAAAATTGATGAAGAGAAATTCCGTAGTCTTCGTTTAGCTCGTGGTGTTTATGGTCAGCGTCAGCAAGGTGTGCAAATGATTCGTATTAAATTACCTTATGGGAAAGTTTTAAGTGACCAATTACGTCGTATTTCAGATGTTTCAGACGAATATTCAAGAGGAAGATTACATATTACAACAAGACAAGATATTCAAATTCATTATGTCGATTTAAACAGAACACCAGAACTGTGGGCAGAACTAGAACGAGATGATATTACATTGCGTGAAGCCTGTGGCAATACAGTGCGAAATGTGACTGCATCCGAAACGGCAGGTATCGATATTAACGAACCTTTTGATGTCTCGCCTTACGCTGATGCCGTTTTTAAATACTTTTTAAGAAATCCTATAAGTCAAGAAATGGGGCGTAAATTTAAAGTTTCCTTTTCATCGTCAGATAAAGACACTGGCTTGTCTTATATGCATGATTTAGGTTTTATTGCTAAAACCGAAAATGGTGTACGAGGCTTTAAAGTAATGATTGGTGGTGGTTTGGGATCTCAACCACGACATGCAGACGAATTATATAGTTTTTTGCCTTCAGATAAAATTATCCCTGTAATGGAAGGTGTTTTACGAGTTTTTGATCGTCATGGCGAACGTAAAAGTCGTTCTAAAGCTAGAATGAAATTTTTATTAAAAGATATTGGACTGGAAGCCTTTAAAGAATTAGTCAATGATGAACAGAATGCGATCGAATTTAAATCAGTTCTTATTGATGCAGAATCCTACATTGCCTCAGAACCTGTTCAAATAAATGCACCTCAAGTTAAAATTGATAATCAACAAGCCTTTAATTTATGGAAATCGACCAATATTATTCCTCAAAAACAAGAAGGTTATGTTGCTATCGGTATTAAAGTTTTGTTAGGAGATTTTTATACAGATAAGGCAAGATTGTTGGCTGATTTAGTAGATAAATATGCCGCTGGAGAATTGCGTTTAACATTACGTCAGAATATTTTAATTCCATTTGTAAAAGAAGATTTAATTCCTTTATTCTATTCAGAATTAGAAAAGTTAGGCTTTGTTGAAGCTGGGTATAACAAAGCGGTAGATATTACAGCTTGCCCTGGTACAGATACCTGTAATCTAGGAATTTCTAGCAGTACAGGAATTGCAGATGAACTTGAACGAATTATAAAAAATGAATACCCTCAATATCTAAAAAATGAGGATTTAGTTATAAAAATTAGCGGCTGTATGAATGCTTGTGGGCAGCACAATATGGCAAATATTGGTTTTCAAGGTATGTCTATTCGTACGCCAGATAAGTTAGTAGCACCAGCTTTACAAGTTTTATTAGGAGGAGGAAACCTTGGAGATGGTAATGCGTATTTTGCAGATAAAGTAGTAAAAATACCAAGTAAAAGAGGTCCAGAAGCTTTAAGAAGAATATTAAATGACTTTGAGTCTAATGCTAACGGAAATAAGTTTGTAGATTATTATAAACTAAAAGGTGAACGTTATTTCTACGAAATACTCACAGACCTTTCGGATGTAACAAATTTAACTCAAGAAGATTTTATAGATTGGGGAGAAGAAGAAAAATATGTAAAAGCCATAGGTGTTGGAGAATGTGCAGGTGTAGTTATAGACTTGGTGCAAACCTTGTTTTTGGAAAGTGAAGAGAAAATTGACAATGCCAAAATAGCCTATAATAATAAAATTTATTCCAGTGCAATTTATCACGCATATACGTCTATGATAAATTCTTCTAAAGCATTGTTGTTAGCAGAAAAGAAGAAAACAAATACGCATGCAGGAATTATTAAGCAGTTTGATGAAACGTTTATAACAACTCAAAAAATAACCAATTTTAATACGTCATTTTCAGAGGCTATCTATCAAATAAAGGAGCAGGCGCCAACTAAAGTATTTGCTGCTAATTATATAAAAAGTGCTCAACAATTTTTAGATATTGTCAGAGTATTTAGAGAAAAAGAAGTTGAGTTAAATAAAATAAATTTGAAAGTAGTAAGTGCATAAATAAAAAGTATGATTTCTAAAACACCAAGATTAACGGTTGTAGGTGCTGGACCAGGTGATCCGGAACTAATTACGCTAAAGGCTATAAAAGCTTTAGAGTCTGCAGATGTTGTTTTGTACGATGCGCTTATTAATGAAGAATTATTAAGATATGCGCCTTTAATTTCTGAAAAGATTTTTGTTGGAAAACGTAAAGGATGCTATGCTTACCAGCAAGAACAGATTAACGAACTTATAGTAAGTAGAGCAAAAAGTCATGGTCATGTTGTGAGATTAAAAGGAGGCGACCCATTTATATTTGGTCGTGGTGCAGAAGAGATAGATTATGTAAAACAATTTGATATTGAAACCTTTATGGTTCCAGGCATATCGTCTGCATTGGCTGTTCCAGCTTATCGTGGTATTCCGTTAACAAAAAGAGGTGCTTCAGAAAGTTTTTGGGTCATTACTGGAACGACAAAAGATCATAAAATTTCTAATGATGTTGCTTACGCGGCAAAATCTAACGCAACCATAATCATTTTAATGGGAATGGGAAAATTAAATGAAATCGTTTCTGTTTTTTCTTCAGAAGGCAAACAAGAATTACCAATCGCAATTATTCAAAATGGCACAAAAAAGGATGAAAAATTTGGTGTCGGTACAATAAATACCATCAGTCAAATTATAAAAGATAAAGCAATGTCTTCACCAGCAATTATTATTATTGGAGAAGCTGTAAAAGAACGTGTCATACTTGATTCGATAACACAAGAGTTTAGAACAAATAATATAGAAGAAACTTCTTCTCCTTTTGTGAAAAGTTAGATGATGGCTTATGGAAAGAAATAATTTATATCCGATTTTCTTAAAAATGTATAACCTCCAAACGCTTATTATTGGCGGTGGTAATGTTGCATTAGAAAAACTGTCATTTTTATTAAAATCGAGTCCAAATGCCAATGTACAGATGGTAGCTCCTTTTTTTAGAAAAGAAGCGATTGCATTAGCAAATCAATTTAATGTCAAAATGATTAACATAAGTTATGACGAATCTTTTTTAAATAATAAAGATATAGTGATTGCTGCGACAGATAAGCCTGAAGTTAATAAACAAATATATAAGGATGCTAAAAGTAGAAATCTATTAGTGAATGTTGCCGATACTCCAGATTTATGCGATTTTTATCTTGGAGGTATTGTTACAAAAGGAAATATTAAAATAGCGATTTCTACCAATGGGAAATCGCCAACAATGGCAAAACGTTTGAGACAATTTTTTGAAGAAGTTATTCCAGACGAAATAGATGACCTAGCACAAAATTTAAATGCGTTTAGAAAAACCATTAAAGGAGATTTTGAAGAAAAAGTTCAAAAGTTAAATAAGATTACAAAAGAATTTCTAACAGAGAAGAGAAAGAAAAATGATTAAAACAGATATATTAATAATAGGTGCAGGCCCAACAGGATTATTTACAGTTTTTGAAGCTGGATTATTAAAATTAAAGTGTCATTTAATTGATGCTTTACCACAGGCTGGCGGACAATGTTCAGAGATTTACCCTAAAAAACCAATATATGATATTCCTGGCTTTCCAGAAATATTAGCAGGCGATTTAACTAGAAACCTATTGGAGCAAGGTAAACAATTTCAACCAGGCTTTACTTTAGGAGAACGTGCAGAAACTATAGAAAAACAAGAAGATAATTCTTTTATAGTAACAACCAATAAAGGCACAAAACATCAAGCTCCAATAGTTGCAATTGCTGGAGGTTTGGGTTCTTTCGAACCACGTAAACCATTAATTGAAAACATTGCTAATTATGAAGATAAAGGTGTAGAATACTTTATAAAAGACCCAGAAGTTTACAGAGACAAAAAAGTTGTTATTTCAGGTGGTGGAGATTCTGCATTAGATTGGAGTATTTTTTTAGCAGATGTTGCTTCAGAAGTAACTTTAATCCATAGAAGAAATGAATTTAGAGGCGCTTTAGATTCTGTCGAAAAAGTTAGAGAATTAACACTTTTAAATAAAATAAACCTTATCACGCCAGCCGAGGTTACTGCACTTCATGGAAATAACAAAATAGAGGGAATAACTGTGACAAAAGATGGAGAAAAAACATTGCTAGAAACAGACCATTTTATTCCGTTATTTGGACTATCTCCTAAATTAGGACCTATAGGAAATTGGGGATTAGAAATTCAAAAAAATGCCATTAAGGTTAATACTTTAGATTACCAAACAAATATTCCAGGTGTATTTGCCATTGGGGATGTTAATACCTATGATGGTAAATTAAAATTAATTCTTTGTGGTTTTCACGAAGCTACTTTAATGTGCCAAGCAGCATATAAAATTATTAATCCTGGAAAAAAGTATGTTCTTAAATATACAACTGTTAGTGGCATCGATGGATTTGATGGCTCAAGAAAAGAAGCCCCTAAAGCTGTTGTTCAAGCTATAAATTAACTTTAAATTTAGATTTATTTCAGATTTATAAAGTAATTTTAACTCTGAAAAATTAATATTACTATGGCTTATAATCTTCGTTTAAAAGACGATATCGCAATATTTACTAAACGACTATTTTATGCACTATGTGACGATGCTGAAACCCAAAAAAGAGAGTTTTCAGAATTAAGAAAAGCCTTTCTTAAAATGGTTTTGGATATGTCAATAGATAATGGTGACTTTTTATGGAACGCATTCATCGACAAAATGCCTTTAATAAAAAAAAGCACGTCACTTGATGCTATTGCTATAAATGAAAATGATCCAGCCTGTAAAGGTATTCAGGAAGTGTATTTGGCATATCCCGGATTTCATGCTATTGCAGTTTACAGATTAAGTCATGAGTTGTTCAAATTAGATTTGTATATTCTATCGAGAATGATGAGTGAGTATATACATGGTATTACGGGAATCGATATTCATCCGGGTGCAACTATCGGTAATTCATTTTATATTGATCACGGAACCGGAATTGTAATTGGAGAAACAGCTATTATAAAAAATAATGTAAAAATTTATCAAGGTGTTACTTTAGGTGGATTGCAAGTAAAAAAGAGCCTAGCTTCTATTAAAAGGCATCCTACAATTGAGGATAATGTAACAATTTATGCAAATGCAACAATTTTAGGAGGCGATGTTACTATTGGTGCAAATAGTATCGTTGGAGCTAATGTTTGGATTACCAAATCTGTTCCTGAGAACTCGCTAGTCACATATCAGTCTGAAATAAAAATTAGTACTCGAAATAAATGATTCAAAGTCAATCCATATTAGATCAAATTGGTAACACACCACTTATTGAGGTAAAGAATATTATTTCTAAAAAAGATGTTCGATTATTTTTAAAATTAGAAGGGAATAACCCTGGTGGTAGTGTAAAAGATCGTGCGGCTTTTAACATGATTTCTGAAGCTTTAAAGCGTGGCGACATTAAAAAAGGAGATACATTGGTTGAAGCAACTAGCGGAAATACAGGCATTGCATTAGCCTTTATATCTAAATTGTTAGGATTAAACATGGTGCTTATCATGCCAGAAAACTCAACAATAGAACGAGTTAAAACAATGCGTGCTTACGGCGCAGAAGTAATTTTGACAAATTCAGCAAATGGAATTGAGGATTCAAGAGATTTAGCCTTTGAACTTCGAGATACTAAAGGTTACTTTCTACTTAATCAATTTGAAAATGATGATAATTGGAAAGTCCATTATAAAACTACTGGCCCGGAAATTTGGAAAGACACCAATCATGAAATAACTCATTTTGTCTCTGCAATGGGAACAACGGGAACTATAACGGGTGTTTCAACATTTTTGAAAGAGAAAAACGATAACATTCAAATTGTTGGCGCGCAACCTAAAGATGGTGCGCGAATTCCTGGAATTAGAAAATGGTCTCCAGATTATGTACCTAAATTTTTTGACCGTTCAAAAGTTGACCAAGTTATTGAGTTAAGTGCAGAAGAAGCACGTGCAATGTCGCAGAGGTTAGCCAAAGAAGAAGGAGTATTTGCAGGCATGAGTAGTGGAGGTGCAGTATTTAGTGCCCTAAAAGTTGCAGAGAACATCGATGAAGGAGTTATTGTTGCTGTAATTTGTGATATCGGAGACAGGTATTTGTCTTCAGATTTATTTGAATAAAATTGGTTATAATTTTTTTATTACGTTATTTTACGCTTTAGTTCATAAATGTATTGATGTTATCATGAAAGGTAGAGGGATTAGACCCTATGAAGCCTTGGCAACCCTTTACTTAAAGAAGGTGCTAAATTCTACTTAATACTGACACGTCAGTACTAGGACAGATAACCAGAGAAATTTCCAACTACTTTCCTGATGACATTTTATTATAAATTTTTATAAATGTCAGATATTAAACAAGCATTATTAGATCATATTTTAGTCCTCGATGGTGCTATGGGAACCATGCTTCAGCGTTATAATTTTTCGGAAGAAGATTTTCGTGGAGAACGCTTTAAAGATTTTCCTTCTTCATTAAAAGGTAATAACGACTTGTTATCTATAACTCAACCGCAAGCCATTGCAGATGTTCATCGTAAATATTTCGAAGCTGGTGCAGATATAGTAGAGACGAATACTTTTTCAGGAACAACTATTGGTATGGCAGATTATAATATGGAAGATTTAGTTTATGAGCTAAATTACGATTCTGCTAAAATAGCAAAGCAAGTAGCAGATGAGTTTACAAAAACAAATCCAGAGAAACCTCGCTTTGTAGCAGGTAGTATTGGCCCAACAAATAGAACAGCGAGCTTATCTCCTGATGTTAATAGACCAGAATATCGAGCTATCACCTTCGACGAACTTCGAATTGCATATAAAGAACAAGTGGAGGCTTTAATAGATGGTGGTGTCGATGTACTTTTGGTCGAGACTATTTTTGATACACTAAATGCAAAAGCAGCTTTATTTGCAATTGAAGAAGTTAAAGAAGAACGTAATATCGATATTCCAATTATGGTATCTGGAACAATAACTGATGCATCAGGCAGAACATTGTCTGGCCAAACGGTTGAGGCTTTTTTAACGTCGATTTCGCATATTCCGTTGTTAAGTGTTGGGTTTAATTGTGCACTTGGCGCAGATCAATTACAGCCATATTTACAAAGGTTGTCAAACGAAACAGATTTTTATACGTCTGCACATCCAAATGCTGGATTGCCGAATGCTTTTGGAGAGTATGATCAAACGCCAAAACAAATGCAAACACTTATCGAAAATTATCTTAAAGATGATTTAATCAATATTATTGGTGGGTGTTGTGGTACAAATCCAGAACATATTAGAGCTATTTCAGATGTTGCAAAAAATTATAAACCGAGATTAGTTGTTGGTAATTAGTTGAAAGTTGTTAGGGAATAAAATAAAAATGAAAAGTTTTACAGAATTAGATGTTTGGCAAAAATCAAGAGAATTGGTAAAATTAGTTTATCAAATAACATTGTTGTTTCCAAAAGAAGAGATTTATGGTTTAACAAATCAACTACGAAGAAGTGTTGTTTCTGTTCCTTCAAATATTGCAGAAGGAAACGGTAGACAGTCAAATAAAGAGACAATGCATTTTTTGTATATAGCAAAAGGTTCGCTTTACGAAGTTGAAACACAATTATATTTGTCTAATGATTTAGAATATATTTCAGAAGAGTAACTTAATGAAATATTAGAAAAAGTTATTTCATGCAAAAAATTATTAAACGGATTCATAAATTATTATAAGAATAAATGACAGGTAAAGAATCCATAAACGAACAACGAACAACCAACAACCAAAAAAAGTATCTTACACTTTCAGGGTTAGAACCATTGGTTGTAACACCAGAAAGCAATTTCATTAATGTAGGCGAACGTACTAATGTTACAGGGTCACGTAAATTTTTACGCTTAATAAAAGAAGAAAAGTTTGAAGAAGCACTTTCTGTTGCTCGTGATCAAGTAGAAGGTGGTGCACAAATTATTGATGTAAATATGGATGAAGGTATGTTAGATGGTGTTGAAGCCATGGCTACTTTTTTAAACCTTATTGCATCCGAACCAGATATAGCTCGTGTACCAATTATGATTGATAGCTCTAAATGGGAAATCATTGAAGCAGGTTTACAAGTTGTACAAGGAAAATGTGTTGTAAATTCTATTAGTTTAAAAGAAGGTGAAGCTACTTTTAAGCATCATGCAAAATTGGTAAAACGTTATGGAGCTGCAGTCATAGTTATGGCTTTTGATGAATTTGGTCAGGCAGATACATATCAAAGACGAATTGATATTTGTAAACGTTCATACGATATTTTGGTTAATGAAGTTGGCTTTGCACCACAAGATATTATTTTCGATCCTAATATTTTTCCTGTAGCCACAGGAATGGATGAACACAAATTAAATGCATTAGATTTTTTCAATGCAACTAAATGGATTCGAGAAAATTTACCTCATGCAAATGTCTCTGGTGGCGTGAGTAATGTATCATTTTCTTTCAGAGGAAATAATACAGTTCGCGAAGCTATAAATTCAGCATTTTTATATCATGCCATTCAACATGGAATGAATTTAGGAATAGTAAACCCTACCATGTTAGAGATTTATGACGAAATTCCAAAAGATTTATTAGATCATGTTGAAGATGTATTGTTTAATAAACGAGATGATGCAACAGAGCGTTTATTAGATTTTGCTGAAACTGTAAAAGGAAATAAAAAGGTAGATGAAACGAAAGTTTTGGAATGGCGAAGTGACAGCCTGCAAGATCGTATTACTCATGGATTAGTAAAAGGAATTGATGCATTTATAATTGAAGATGTAGAAGAAGCTAGACAATCCTCTAGTAAACCTATTGATGTCATTGAAGGTCATTTAATGACAGGTATGAATGTGGTTGGTGATTTGTTTGGTAGCGGAAAAATGTTTTTACCACAAGTGGTTAAATCTGCTAGAGTTATGAAAAAAGCAGTCGCTTATTTGCAACCATTTATTGAAGCAGAAAAAGATGGTAAGCAAGAATTTTCTGGTAAGATTTTAATGGCAACTGTTAAAGGAGATGTGCATGATATTGGTAAAAATATTGTCAGTGTCGTTTTGGGATGTAATAATTACGAAATTATAGATTTGGGTGTTATGGTACCTCCAGAAAAAATTATTGAAGCTGCAAAAAAAGAACAGGTCGATATTATTGGTTTGAGCGGATTGATAACACCTTCGTTAGACGAAATGGTTTACGTTTCAAAAGAAATGGAAAAACAAAATTTTAAAGTACCATTACTTATTGGTGGAGCAACAACATCTAGAGCACATTCAGCGGTAAAAATTGCACCAAATTATTCTAACACTGTAGTGCATGTTAATGATGCATCAAGAGCAGTTACGGTAGTTGGAAATTTGCTTAAAAAGGATAGCTTAATTTATAAAGAACAAATTCGTGAAGAATATAATAAGTTTAGAATTCAATTCTTGAATCGTACCAAACAAAAAGATTATATAACGATTGAAGAAGCAAGAAGCAGAAAATTTAAAATAGATTGGAATACGTCAAAAATTGTAAAACCAAATCAATTAGGAATTAAAATCATCGAAGATTTTGATATTAAGAAGTTAGAAGCATTTATAGACTGGAGTCCGTTTTTTAGAAGCTGGGATTTACATGGTAAATATCCAGATATTTTAAAAGACGATGTTGTTGGTACGCAGGCCAAAGAGTTGTTTGCTGATGCCAAAGAACTTCTCAAAAAAGTATTTGATGAAAAACTATTGAAAGCCAAAGCTGTCTTTGGAATATTTCCAGCAAACACTATTAATGACGACGATATCGAAGTTACCATCAAAGATCGTTCTGAAAATTTAACTTTCTTGTCACTTCGCCAACAACTTAAAAAGCGAGAAGGGATTCCTAACTTTGCATTGGCAGATTTTATTGCTCCAAAAGACTCTGGGATTCAAGACTATATAGGTGGTTTTTGCGTAAGTACTGGATTTGGTACTCAAAAATTAGCGAGACAATTTGAAAAAGATCAAGACGATTATAATTCGATTATGATTAAAGCTCTAGCAGACCGTTTAGCCGAAGCTTTTGCAGAGTACCTGCATAAAGAGGTGCGAACTAATTTTTGGGGATATGCTTCAAAAGAAAACCTTTCAAACGAAGATTTAATTAAGGAAAGTTATAATGGTATTCGTCCTGCTCCAGGTTATCCTGCCTGTCCGGACCATATAGAAAAGAAAACCATTTGGAAACTCCTACAAGTTGAAAAAAATATTGGAGTTAAATTAACCGAAAGTTTAGCTATGTGGCCTGCTGCAAGTGTGAGTGGTTATTATTTTGCAAATCCAGAAGCGAAATATTTTGGACTTGGAAAAATAACTGAAGACCAATTAAAAGACTATAGTAAACGAAGAAATATAAGTGAAGATGAAGCCAGAAAATGGCTAAACCCTAATTTAGCAAATTAAATGAAAATAATAGATCACATAAAACAAGCCAACGGGAAAACTTTATTTTCTTTCGAGATAATTCCACCAAAAAAAGGGAATAACATCCAAGAACTCTATAATAATATTGATCCTTTAATGGAGTTTAAGCCACCATTTATAGATGTAACAACGTCTCGTGAAGAATATGTTTACATTGAAAAAAAGGGATTGCTTGATAGAAAAATTACCAGAATGCGACCTGGAACATTAGGTATTTGCGCAGCTATTAAACACAAGTACGATGTAGATACTGTACCTCATGTTTTGTGCGGTGGTTTCACCAAAGAAGAAACCGAATATTTACTTATAGATTGTCATTATTTAGGTATCGATAATGTTATGGCGCTTCGAGGTGATGCCATGAGTCATCAAAAATATTTTGAGTCTACAAAAGGTGGGCATCAATACGCATGTGATTTGGTAAATCAAATTCAAAATCAGAATATTGGTCAATATCTTCACGAAGTAATTGAAGCCAATGATAGTTCAGATTTTTGTATTGGTGTTGCTGGTTATCCAGAAAAGCACATTGAAGCTCCTTCTTTTCAAACAGACATAAAACGTTTAAAAGAAAAAGTAGATTGTGGTGCAGATTATATTGTAACTCAAATGTTTTTTGATAACAACAGATATTTTTCATTTGTCGAACAATGTAGAGCAGCAGGTATTAATGTACCCATAATTCCAGGAATAAAACCAATTGCTGTAAAGCGACATCTTCAATTATTGCCACAGGTTTTTAAAATAGATTTACCAGAAGATTTGATTAATGAAGTAGAAAAATGTAACAACAATAAAGAAGTAAGACAGATTGGTGTAGAATGGGCTATTCAGCAATCAAAAGAATTGCTAAAAGCAAGCGTTCCAGTTTTACATTATTACTCAATGGGAAAAAGTGATAATATAAAAGCAATTGCATCGCAGGTATTTTAATTATTCTATTACTTTTGCTTCAATTGTATAATTTATGAGGCAAGGTTTAACCTACATGCTATTTTTCTTTATTAATATTGTTTTTTCACAAGAAGAACAAATATCTACCTCATATTTAGATATCAACTATTTTAAAGGAAATATTGCCTTACATAACAACGATATTCTTCATTTAATAAAAGGGTATCCCGAAGGTTTTATTTTAAGCTGGAATAAGAAAACATTTGGATATAAAGAATGGGAACAACGTTATGGTTATCCAGGTTATGGATTGTCATTTGCGTATCAAGATTTAAAAAATGATGTCTTAGGTAATAATTATTCAATTTATGGTCATGCTAATTTTTATTTCTTAAAACGAAATTTAATGTTACGAATCGGTCAAGGATTGGCTTTTACTACAAACCCTTACGATAAACATTCTAATCACAAAAACGTAGCTTTTGGTTCCACTATTATGAGTAGCACCTATGCGATGCTTAATTACAAAAGGGAGCGTATTTTCGATAAATTCGGCCTACAAGCTGGTTTTAGTCTAATTCATTACTCTAATGCCAATGTAAAAGCTCCAAATACAAGTATAAATTCATTAACTGTAAATATTGGTGTTACTTATAATTTTGACGATGAAGATCCAGAATTTATTAATACAATTACTAAAGAAAAATTCACACAACCAATAAAGTATAATTTAGCTTTTAGAACTGGTATTAATGAAAGTGATGTTATTGGTAGTGGTCAGTATGCATTTTATACTTTTTCAGGGTATGCAGATAAACGCATCAATCAAAAAAGTGCATTACAACTTGGAGCAGACGTGTATTTTTCAAATTTTTTAAAAGAATTAATTTATCATAAGTCTGTTGCTTTTCCTGAAGAAAATATTACTGGTAATGAAGATTACAAACGTGTTGGTGTTTTTATCGGACACGAACTTTTTATCAATAAATTAAGTTTAGTAACTCAATATGGATATTATGTTTATTATCCTTACGATTTTGAAGGAAGAACATATATTAGAGTTGGATTTAAACGCTATTTTGGAAAAAAATGGTTTGGAGCATTAACTTTAAAGTCACATGGTACTAGAGCCGAAGCTGTAGAATTTAGTATAGGTGTTAGATTATGAAAAAGCTACTTTACATATGCTCATTAATTTCTCTATTTGCTTGCAATAGTGAAAATGCAGGCGATTGTTTTCAAACAACAGGAAAGATTATTCAGGTAGAAGTAAATGTTGATGCGTTTGAGAAAATTCTGGTGAATCGTGATGTAGAATTAATTTTAAAAGAAGGGCCATATAAAATTATTATTGAAACTGGAAAAAACCTCTTAAACGATGTTAAAGTTATTGTTGTTGCTAACGAATTACAACTATCGGATAATAATAATTGTAATTATGTTCGCGAATATGGCATTACAAAAATATATGTTACAGCGCCAAATATAAGAGAGATACGAAGTTCGACCCAATACGATATTTCGTCAGATGGAGTTTTAAATTATTCAAATTTAAGACTGCTCTCCGAAGATTTTAACGTACCAGATACATTTACTATCGGTGATTTTAGATTAGATGTTAATACCATTAATTTTAGTGCAGCGACAAATAACATATCTTCTTTTTATATATCTGGTATCGCAGAAAACGTCAATATTGGTTTTTTTGCTGGAGCAAGTCGTTTTGAAGGTAGAAATTTGATAGCACAACATGTAGAGGTGTTTCATCGTGGTAGTAATGATATGATTTTAAATCCGCAACAATCTTTAACAGGCCAACTTTTAGGTACAGGAGATTTAATATCGGTTAATCAGCCTCCAGTTGTAAATGTAGAGCAAATTTATACTGGGCAGCTTATTTTTGAGTGATTTGATGCTTTCAATAAATGATTAATCTCAAACCTAATATCTAAAAATCTAATTTAATCTATTTTGTCAATTCTCTAAACAAACTTTCTAAACTAGCATTCTTTTGGTTAAGCTGAAGTATTTTTAACTGGTTATCATGCGCGAAATCGAAAACATAAGAGCGCATATCGTCAGAAGTAGAAAATATAATTTCGTAAACAAAGCTATGGGTATTGACGACACTTTTTACTTTAGGCAATTTCTTTAAAAAAGCATCTTCAACACGATAGTCAAACTCAACAATGACAGTCTGTTCTTTACCTTCACGCAATTCTTGCAGTTTTTTGTTGGCAACTATTTCACCTTTATTAATAATAATCACACGATCGCACATGGCTTCAACCTCCTGCATAATATGGGTAGAAAGAAACACCGTTTTTTCTTTCCCAATAGTTTTAATTAAATTACGAATATCAACCAATTGGTTTGGGTCTAAACCAGTAGTTGGTTCGTCTAATATTAAAACATCAGGATCGTGTAATAAAGCATTAGCCAAGCCAACGCGTTGTCTATAACCTTTAGATAGCTGCTGGATTTTTTTATGAGCTTCAGGCGCTAATCCAGTAAGTTCTATAACGTCATTTATGCGCTGTTTATTTACATTGTGGACATCAGCATTAAAAGCCAAATATTCACGCACATACATCTCTAAATACAATGGGTTGTGTTCTGCCAAATAGCCAACACTTTGTTGCACACTATTTGCATTGGTCTTAACACCGTAACCATTAACCAAAGCAGAACCTTCGTTAGCTTCAATATAGGTAGTTAAGATTTTCATCATGGTTGATTTTCCAGCGCCATTTGGTCCTAAAAAACCAACAATTTCTGGCTTATCAACTTTAAAAGACACATTGTTTAGTGCTTTCTGATTGCCATAGGTTTTCGTTATTTGTTGTACTTCGATAGACATACTTGTAGAATCTGCTCAAAAATAAACATAATATAATTTAATCATGCTTTTATTTAATAATCTTCAAAACTTTAAGAAGAACGCAAAAAATATCTTTTTACTATTTTGATTTGTAAAAATATTATTTACATTAGCCACGTAATTATGACAACAACAGTGAATTATACATATTATAACTGGTTTTATTTCTTTTTTAGCAAGAAGATCGAGGCATTGTATGTGTAATTTATAAATATAAATTAAAAATATAAGTCTCGATGAAAATCGGGACTTTTTTTATATGATAAAAACAGTAGGAATACAAGGCGTAAAAGGATCTTTTCATCATATTGTTTCTCAAAATTTCTTCGAGAACAATGTGTATGCTATTGAATGTTTAACATTCGATGGGGTTGTCGATTCTTTAATTTCTGGAGAATGTGATGCTGGAATTTTAGCATTAGAAAATTCCATCGCAGGTTCAATTATACCTAATTACGCGTTAATCGATAAGTACAATTTACATGTGGTTGGCGAGCAATATTTAGATATTCAGCATAATTTAATGGCATTGCCAAATCAAAATATTGAAGATATAAAGGAAGTGTGTTCGCATCCAATGGCATTATTACAGTGTAAAGAGTTTTTTAAAAAACAACCTCACATTAAATTGGTTGAAGATAAAGATACAGCCGAAGTTGCACAACGAATTCAAAAGCATCAATTACATGGTGTTGCGGCGATTGCTAGTACGATGGCTGCTGATATTTATCAGTTAGACATTTTAGCAAAAAGTATTCAAACAATAAAGCATAACGAAACGCGATTTGTTATTGTAAAACGAACAAATTCTGAAGTTATTGAGAGCGAAATTACAAAGGCTTCTATTAAATTTGAAACCGATCATAAACGTGGGAGTTTAGCTGCAATCCTTAATGTAATGAGCGATTGTAAATTAAATTTAACCAAAATACAATCCTTGCCAATAATTGAAACACCTTGGAAATATGCATTTTTTGTTGATATAACTTTCGAAAATTATTCGGAATTCAAAAAAGCAAAATCCATTATAGAAATTATGGGGCTAGGTTTTAAAGTTTTAGGAGAATATAAAAATGCAAGGATATGATTAATGTAGCCGACAGATTACATACTGTTGAAGAATACTATTTCTCTAAAAAATTGAGAGAAGTTAATCTGCTAAAAGCGAGTGGGAAACCTATTATTAATTTAGGTATTGGTAGTCCTGATTTGCAACCACCACAAAGAGTAATTGATGCCATATCTGCAAGTTTGGTAGATGCTAATGCGCATAAATACCAAAGCTATCAAGGTATGCCAGAATTAAGAAATGCCATGGCAGAGTTTTACGCCAATCATTTTAATGCGCATTTAAGTCCTAAAACCGAAATACTTCCTTTAATGGGAAGTAAAGAAGGTATCATGCATATTTCGATGGCATATTTAAATAAAGGCGATGAGGTCTTAATACCAAATCCGGGCTACCCAACATATTCAGCAGTAACAAAATTAGTAGAGGCTAAATCAGTTTTTTACGAATTAGACGCTTCTAATAATTGGCTACCAGATTTAAAAGCATTAGAGAAGTCAGATTTAAGTAAGGTGAAACTTATGTGGATTAACTATCCACATATGCCAACTGGAGCAAAAGCTACAGAACAATTGTTTGGCGATATAGTTGCCTTTGCTAAAAAGCATAATATTTTAGTCGTAAATGATAATCCATATAGTTTTGTTTTAAACGACAATCCGGCAAGTATCATGAGTATAAGAGGAGCAAAAGATGTTTGCCTAGAACTAAATTCTTTAAGCAAAACTTTTAATATGGCAGGTTGGCGTGTTGGTTTTGTCGTTGGAAACCATAAGCATATAGCCAATATTTTAAAAGTAAAAAGTAATATGGATTCTGGGATGTTTTATGGTATTCAAAAAGGAGCAATAGAAGCTTTAAAATGTTCAACAATGTGGTTTGCAACATTGAATAGTGTATACCAACAAAGGAGAGAATTGGTCTGGAAATTAGCTAATAAATTAAACTGTACTTACGATAAAAACACGTCAGGTCTTTTTGTTTGGGCAAAATTACCAGCATTCGTACAAGCCGAAGAGTTTATAGATATCATTCTTAAAAACAATCACATATTTATTACACCTGGAACCATTTTTGGTAGTAAAGGAGAAGGATATATTAGGTTTTCGTTATGTGCGACGACCGAAGAATTACAAGAAGCAATAGCAAGAGTAAAATGAAAAATATTTATATAATTGGCGTTGGTTTAATAGGTGGTAGTATGGCTATCGATATCAAAAAGAATAATCCAAATGTGATTATTCATGGTATAAGTAGAAAGGAATCCACACTTAATAAAGCATTGTCACTTAACTTAATTGATAAGAAAGCAACACTCGACGATGTTGATAAAGCAGATTTGGTTATTTTATCTATTCCAGTAGATGCTTCTGTAAAATTACTGCCAACAATTTTAGATAAAATTTCAGATTCAGGATTGGTGGTAGATGCAGGATCGACAAAAGTAGATATTTGTAAAGTTGTTGAAAATCATCCAAAAAGAAGAAATTTTTTAGCAATGCATCCTATTGCAGGTACAGAACATTCAGGGCCAGAAGCAGCAATTAGTGGTTTGTTTGTTGGTAAAACAAATATTGTCTGTGAAGTTGAAAAAACAACTTTTAAGCTCCAAGAAAAAGCATTAAAATTAGTAGAAGCTATAGGCATGCGGATTCGATATATGAATCCTGTAGCCCATGATAAACACATAGCATACGTATCACATTTATCACATATAAGTGCATTTATGCTAGGTAAAACAGTTATTAATAAAGAAAAAAATGAACGCGATATTTTTGATATGGCTGGAAGTGGATTTGCATCAACGGTAAGACTTGCAAAAAGTTCACCAGAAATGTGGACACCAATATTTAAACAAAATAAAAATAACGTTATAGAGACGCTAGATGAATACATTAACAACCTAAAACAATTTAAGGAATTGATGGAAAATGATGATTTTGAAGCTATTTATAACGAAATGAAAGACACAAACTATATAAAACAAATTTTAAAAGGAATTGCTTAAGAAGTAAATTATGGAAAACACAAAAGAAATGAGAAAATGGTTGGATGATATGAGTTTAAATCATCCACTAGTAATTGCTGGGCCATGTAGTGCAGAAACAGAAGAACAAGTATTAAAAATTGCTCATGATTTAAAAGATACTGATGTAAACTATTTTAGAGCTGGTATTTGGAAACCAAGAACCCGACCTGGAAATTTTGAAGGTGTAGGAGCACTAGGTTTAAAATGGCTACAAAAAGTAAAGCAAGAAACCGGTATGAAAACTACTACCGAGGTTGCTAATGCAACACATGTAAAATTAGCTCTAGAGCATGATGTCGATATGTTATGGATTGGTGCACGATCGACGGTAAGTCCTTTTATCATGCAAGAAATTGCAGACGCTCTTGAAGGTACGGACAAACCAGTATTAGTAAAAAATCCAGTAAATCCCGATTTAGCTTTATGGCTTGGCGGTATAGAACGTATTTATAGTTCTGGCGTAAAAAATATTGGTGCAATTCATAGAGGCTTTTCAACATACGAAAAAACCAAATACAGAAATAATCCAGAGTGGCAAATGGCTATTGAATTTCAAAATAAATATCCTGATATTCCATTAATTAACGATCCTTCACATATTACTGGCAAAAGAGATATGATTTTTGATGTATCTCAAACGGCGTTAGATCTAAATTTTGATGGATTAATGATAGAAACACACACCAATCCTGATAAAGCCTGGAGTGATGCTGCACAACAAGTGACACCAAATGCCTTAGTGCAAATCATGAACGATTTAAAAATTAGAAAAGAATCTGATCCTGAGACAGAATACAATTCAAAATTAAATAATTTAAGAGCAAATATAGATATCGTTGATAACCAAATTATTGATTTATTAGGAAAACGTATGAGGGCATCGGATGGAATAGGTGAACTTAAAAAAGAAAAAAATGTTGCGGTATTACAAAGCAAACGTTGGAATGAAATTTTAGGTAAAATGGTTCTTGAAGGAGAAGAAAAAGGGTTAAGTGAAGAGTTTATTTTAAGAATGTTTAAAGCAATTCATCAAGAATCTATTAATCATCAAGAAAAAATTATTAACGGATAATATTTAGCAATAAGCCTCGAAATACGAGGCTTTAGTGATCTTTAAAATTACAGATATTCTTAAGATCAATAATTATTATATTTGTAATAAATAATAATCTATGAATAAATTCAAGACTTTTTTATTAATATTTTTATGCTTGTCATTTAATATTTATGCACAAGAAGAGGAAATAGACAAAGAAAATAGTGAAGAACAAAAAAATCAGATAACACTTGTTTTGGGGTATACTCATATACCTGAAGCATTTGAAGAAGGTGAGTTTAATAAATCTGTATTTGTACCTACAATTGGTATTGACTACTTTAGAGAGTTAAATGAAAAGTGGTTTATTGGTGTCGTTCTAGATTTAGAATTAGGTAATTATTTAATAGGTTTTAATCAAGAAGAATTAGAAAGAGAAAGCGCCCTGATTATTGGAGCTTTGGCTGGATATGAAATTCTAGAAAATTTGTCTTTAATGGCAGGTCCCGGTATCGAATTTGAGAAAAACAAAAACCTTTTTGTATTTCGTGTTGGCACAGAGTATAGATTTCCGTTGAATAATAATTGGAGTATTTTACCGTCTTTTAATTATGATTTTAAGGAAGAATATAGCACGTGGGCTATTAACATAGGTATTGCCAAGAAGTTTTAGATTATAGGTAAGTAATAAAAAAAACCTCGCAGTGCGAGGTTTTTTTATTACAATTAATCTTATTTATTTCTTTTAAAAATATATCGGGTAATAAAAATCCCTTGACCATCTCCTTTGCCAGAATCGCTTTCTACGCCACTAGTTACAAATTCGAGCTCCCAACCTTCTTCTATCATTGTGTTAATTTTTGAAGATACAAGGGCATCATTAGCCGCGATATTTTGAAATCGAATACCTCCTAAATTAAAAAAGTTTAAAAGTTTGGTCTCTTCAAAGTTTTTAACTCTAATTTCACTTCTGTCAGATTTGTTTTGCTTGTCTGCTTTTTTATCATCAGTTCTAGTAGATGTAAAATCTTGATAATTTTTATCTTCACTTGAAGATATAAGTCTTGATCTACCAATTCCTGCAGGTACAATAGATTCTACACTTGTAATAATTTTGTACTCTATTTGTGCATTTACTTCTATAAAAGAAAAGAATACGATTGCAATAATCAATAATAATTTTTTCATCTTGTTGTTGGATTTTAAATTAAGTTGCCAAGTTACATATTTCTTCTATTTAAAAATTGTTATTTTGCTGACAGTTTTTAAATGAATGACAGGAACAGTTTATAAATCCACAGGCAGTTGGTATACCGTTAAGACAGAACTTGGCGAAGTGTATGAATGCCGCATAAAAGGAAAATTTCGTATTAAAGGCATTAAAAGCACGAACCCAATTTCTGTTGGCGATTATGTAGATTTTGAACTTGAATCTGATAATAATGAAGTTACGGGTATTATTCATAAAATTTACGAGAGGAAAAATTACATTATTAGAAAATCTGTAAATCTATCAAAGCAAACGCATATTATTGCGTCAAATATAGATCAAGTGTTTTTACTTATTACAATTAATAATCCGCCAACTTTTACCAGTTTTATAGATCGTTTTTTAGCTACTGCCGAAGCTTATTCGATTAATGCGATATTACTTTTTAATAAAATCGATACTTATGATAACGACATGCTTTCTGAAGTTAAATATTTAGAAGCAATATATAGAAAAATAGGCTATCAGTGCATTGAAATTTCAGCTAAAAGTGGCTTAAATATTGATAAGGTAAAACAACTTATGAAAGATAAGGTAAGTATGTTTACTGGTCATTCAGGAGTTGGTAAATCCACGCTAATAAATAAAATAGAGCCAAACTTAAACTTAAAAATAAAAGAGATTTCTACACAACATATGCAAGGGCAACATACAACAACCTTTGCAGAAATGTTCGATTTAAGCTTTAGAGCGAAAATTATAGATACACCAGGTATTAAAGGTTTTGGTATTGTAGAAATGGATAAAGAAGAAGTAGGCGATTATTTCCCTGAATTTTTTAAACTCAAACAAGATTGTAAATTTAATAATTGTTTGCATGTAAAAGAACCAAAATGTGCAGTTAAAGAGGCGTTAGACAAAAATGAAGTTGCACCTTCACGCTACAGGAGTTATATGCAAATTTTAGAAGGTGACGATGCATATTATAGAACCGATAATTGGGATAAAGAATGAAGGTAGTAATACAACGAGTCTCTAAAGCAAGTGTAACTATCGAAGAAAAAAAAGTTGCATCAATAGAAAATGGTCTTTTAATCTTATTAGGTGTTGTTAACGATGACAATCATGAAGACATTAATTGGTTATCACGTAAAATAGTAAACCTTCGCATTTTTGGTGATGAAGATGGTTCGATGAACAAGTCACTTTTAGATGTACAAGGCGATGCTATAATTGTAAGTCAGTTTGCGCTTCATTCAAGTACAAAAAAAGGAAATAGGCCAGGTTTTATCAAAGCGGCCAAGCCAGATATTGCCATTCCATTATATGAAGCATTTATCAAACAATTTGAAACTGATCTAGGTAAACAAGTAGGAACAGGAGAATTTGGTGCTAATATGAAAGTAGAATTGCTTAATGATGGACCAGTAACCATTATTATCGATACTAAAAACAAAGAATAATGGCTTCTATTTTTGGACATAGTATTGTTGCCTATACTGTTTCAAAAATTTTTGACAAAAAACATTCAAAATTAATAGTTTTAATAGCCGTAATTTCAGCAATACTTCCAGATTTAGATGTCGTAAGTTTTAATTTAGGAATTCCTTACGAGCATCCGTTAGGCCATCGAGGATTTTCACATTCTATACTTTTCGCATTCTTATGGGCAACTTTTATGATGGTAGTTTTTGGAAAGCATAAAAGAATACTTTGGTTTTTAGTTGTTTTTTTGTCCACAGTTTCACATGGTATTCTCGATGCTATGACATCTGGAGGTCGTGGTGTTGGTTTTTTAATCCCGTTTAATAATCATCGATTTTTCTTTCCTTTTAGAGAAATAAAAGTATCACCAATTGGTATCGATAAGTTTTTTTCAGAATGGGGTTTTTGGGTTATTTTAAGTGAATTAAAGTATATCTTTTTACCGTGTTTTATTATCTTTGCAGTGTTAGCTATTTTAAATAAAAAAAAATAGTATCGATTAGTTTTCCCTAAACTACCATTTAACTCAATTTTTATGCAAATAAAAACCGTTTTGAGTATTATTTATATACTCATTGTCTCTCAATTATTTTCTCAAGAAGAATTATATACAATAGCCACTCTTAATCCAGAAATAAAGAAGAACGCAAATGCAGTTATTAGGTTAGATGAAACTAAAATCGAAATAACCTCTTTAAGAAACTTGCAACACAGATACAAGCGTGTTATAACTATTTTAAACAAGCATGGTGATAGCGATTTAGATGCTTTTGTTTCTTACGATGATGAGATTAATGTTAAAAGCTTAAAAGCTGTTGTTTATGATAAATTCGGAAACGAAATTAATAAATTTAAAAAATCAGATTTTAAAGATGTAGCAGCTGTGAGTAATGGTACATTATATGGAGATAGTAGAGTTAAATATTTAAACTACACGCCAATAGATTATCCTTATACCGTTGAATTCACATATGAGACAGAAACTACAAATACAGCATGGATTCCTTTTTGGAGACCACTTGAAGGGTATTTTTTAAGCACAGAAAAAAGCACGTTTGAAATAGATTATATTTCAGAAGTTGGTATTAATATAAAAGAAAACAACTTTTCTGAGTATAATATAGAAGGTGTTAACAAAGATGGGATTTTAAGCTATATAGCAGAAAATTTGAAAGCAGTTAAACCTGAAGATTTGAGTCCTAATTTTAGAGATTTTTCTCCACGACTGCTGGTGACACCACAAAATTTTTTCTATGAAGGTTATTCAGGTTCAACAAGCGATTGGGAAAGCTTGGGCAAATGGATTTATGACAATTTATTAGTTGGAAGAGAACAGATTCCAGAATCAACAAAACAAAAAGTATTAGAATTAGTAGAAAATATTAATAGCCCGATTGAAAAAGCGAAAATAGTTTATCAGTATGTTCAAGATAACACAAGATATATAAGTGTTCAAGTTGGTATTGGAGGTATTCAACCAATTTCGGCTACAGATGTTGATAAAGTGAAATATGGCGATTGTAAAGGACTTACAAATTACACCAAGTCGTTGTTAGATGTTGTAGGTGTAGAATCATATTATACAGAAGTTTATGCGTCTCCAAATATTCAATTTAGTGTTGATAAAGATTTTGCTACGTTATTTGGACAAGGTAATCATGTAATTCTTAATATTCCAACAGAAAATGATGAATCTATTTGGTTAGAGTGTACTAGTCAAATTATGCCTTTTGGTTTTTTAGGAGATTTTACCGACGATAGAGATGCGTTTGTTATTACGCCCGAAGGAGGTAAAGTAATGCATACACCAAAATATGATTCAAAAACAAATCATCAGCTTGTTACAGGGAATTATACAATTTTAGATAATGGTGATATTGATGTAGATGTAGAGGTTGTTTCAAAAGGAATTCAGTATGATGATAGGTTTTGGATTGAAACACAAGAACGACGGGATCAAGATGTTTATTATAAAAAAAGATGGCGCAATATTAATAATATAAATATTAACAGAATTGATTTTATTAATGATAAAGATCATGTAGTTTTTACCGAAAAACTTAATTTCAGTGCAACAAAATATACTTCAACTGTAGGTGGAAACTTGTTGTTTGTCCCAAATACTTTAAATAGATTCACGCAAATTCCTGATAGATACCGAAATAGGCAATTACCTTTATTAATTATGAGAGGTTTTGTAGATAATGATGAATACGAAATTAATCTTCCCGAAGGCTATACAACCGAGTTTATACCAGAAAGCAAAAGTATAGAAAATAAATTCGGAAAATATAAAGTTGATATCGAAGTAATTTCTCCTACCAAATTAAAATATACAAGAATGTTTAGCATTTCTGAAGGATTATATCCTAAAGAAGATTATAATGACTATAGAAATTTTTTAAAAGAAGTTTCAAGAAACGATAATGCAAAAATTATACTAACAAACTTATAATAATAAAGAATGAAAAACCTACCACTATTTTTATTTGTGCTTTCAGTTTTCACAATTAATGCTCAAAACTACGATTTTGGGAAAGTATCTAAAGAGGAATTAGAAGAAAAATTTAACCCATTAGACTCCACTGCAAGTGCCACATATTTATATAAAAAAAGGCATACTTTTTTTGAATACCGACAAGGCGAAGGATTCGAGTTAATCACTGAAATTCACGAACGTATAAAAGTGTATAATCAAAAAGGGTTTGATTATGCTACTAAATCGGTCAGCTTATACAAGCGAGGAGGTGTAAAAGAAAGTGTAGGAAACTTAAAAGCTTATACCTATAATTTAGTTGATGGTAAAATTGAAGAATCTAAACTTAAAAAGGATGGTATTTTCGAAACAGAACTTTCTAGATATCGAGACCAAACAAAATTTACAATGCCTCATATAAAAGAAGGTTGTGTCGTAGAATATAAGTACCGTATTACATCGCCTTTTTATAGTAATGTAGATGAGTTTCTGTTTCAGCATGCTATTCCAGTAAAAAAAATAGAAGCTAAATTTGAAGCACCGGAATATTATAATTTTAAAATAAGAACAAAAGGATATTTAAGGATTAAACCAAAAAACGAGACTAAAAATGATAAAATTACATTCACAAATAAATCAAGAGCAATTGGAACCGTTACAAATGGTGGTGGGTCAACAACCACTTTCAGTCAGTCAGATTTAAGGTTTGTAAAAAACATATCGAGTTACGATTTAGAAAACATTCCAGCTTTAAAAGAGGAGCCCTATGTAAATAATATAGATAATTATAGATCATCGGTAAAGTATGAGCTGTCTTATATAAAATTTCCAGAGAGTCAAGTTGAGTATTTTTCTACTACATGGGAAGATGTTATTAAAACAATTTATAAAAGTTCAAGCTTTGGAGACCAGTTAAACAAAACAAGTTATTTCGAAGAAGATATCGATGCTTTAATTAGCTCTGTTTCAGATCCAACACAAAAAGCAGCTTTAATTTACAATTTTGTAAAATCTAAAGTAAAATGGAATGGATATTATAATAAATATGTAAACGATGGTGTTAGAAAAGCCTATAAAGAACAAACAGGCAATGTAGCCGAAATAAATTTAATGCTAACGGCAATGTTGCGCTATGCTAATTTAGATGCTAACCCAGTACTAGTTAGTTCTAGAGGAAACGGAATTCCATTATTTCCTACAAGAGAAGGTTACGACTACGTTGTTTCTAGCGTTACAACACCTCAAGGAACGATATTGTTAGACGCAACAAGTAAATATAGTTTGCCAAATCTTTTGCCTATGAGAGCTCTAAATTGGGAAGGAAAGATTATTAGAAAGGATGGTACATTTTCTTCAGTAAATTTATATCCTAAAGAAGTTTCAACTAAAACTGTTTCAATGATGGTTAATTTAACTGAAAATGGTGATGTAGAAGGTAATATGAGATTAGCAAAAACAGGTCATAGTGCCATGAGTTATAGAGAAAATTATATTGGAAAAGATAAAGACCAATACATCGAAAGATTAGAAAATAAATATGGCGGTATTGAAATTTCTGACTTTAGTGTAAAAAATGAATTAGATTTATCAAAACCTGTTATGGAATCTTGTAAATTCTTTTTAGAAAGTCAAGCTGATATAATTGGTGATAAAATGTATGTGTCACCTATGTTTTTTTTGCAAACAAAAGAGAATATATTTAAATTAGAAGACCGAGAGTTTCCAGTAGACTTTGGATATCCTATAAAAAACATATTTAGAATAAATATTAACTTCCCTGAAGGTTATGAAGTAGAATCTAATCCAGAGCCTCTAGCTTTAGCTTTGCCTGATAATTTAGGCTCTTTTAAGTACAAAATTGTAACTAGTGCTACTAGTGCACAATTAATAATAACCACAGAGGTTAGTGAACCAATTATTTCGGCTTTATATTATAGTACTTTAAAAGAATATTATAAGCAGTTAATAGAAAAGGAAAACGAAAAAATTGTACTAAAAAAAGTATAAACATGAATATAGAAAACGCCCAAAAAGCAGTTGATGCATGGATAAAAGAACATGGTGTTCGTTATTTTAATGAGCTTACCAATATGGCACAACTAACCGAAGAGGTTGGAGAAGTAGCACGTATTATTGCACGCCGCTATGGAGAGCAAAGTGAAAAAGAAAGCGATAAGAATAAAGACTTGGGCGAAGAGTTGGCAGATGTTTTATTTGTAGTATTGTGTTTGGCAAATCAAACAAATATTGATCTTCAGAAAGCATTTAATAAACGCATGATAGCTAAAGGAAAACGAGATCATGATAGACACCATAATAACGAAAAATTAAAGTAAATTTGAGACTTCTTTAATTAGGGAATTATTACGTATGAATATTACACTTCACAAATCAAAAGTCGCAAACCGCAAATCAAAAATTACAATAACTGGATCAAAAAGTGAATCGAACAGATTGTTGTTGTTACAGGCTATGTATCCTGAAATTCAAATCGAAAATCTTTCGAATTCAGAAGATTCTCAACTTATGCAAAAGGCTTTTGTAGATGATAATGGTATTGTAGATATTCATCATGCCGGAACTGCCATGCGATTTCTAACGGCATATTTTGCAATTCAGGAAAATCGCGAAACTATTTTAACCGGCTCGTCTCGAATGCAAGAACGGCCTGTAAAAATTTTGGTTGAAGCCTTGAAAAACCTTGGAGCAGATATTCAGTATGTTGAAAACGAGGGTTTCCCACCTATAAAAATTAATGGAAAAAAACTTACAAAAAACAAAGTAACACTAAAAGCAAATGTAAGCAGTCAATACATTTCTGCACTTTTGCTAATAGCTTCAAAATTAGAAAACGGATTAGAGTTAACACTAGATGGCGAAATTACTTCCGTTCCGTACATAAAAATGACTTTAAGTTTATTAGATCAAATTGGTGTAAAATCCTCATTTAATGGTAATATAATAACTGTAGAGCCAAAAATTAATAATCAACAACCAACAACCATATTTGTAGAGTCAGACTGGTCTTCGGCTTCATATTTTTATAGTATTGTTGCTCTAAGCGATATTGAGACAGAAATTACCTTATCATATTACAAAGAAAATTCACTACAAGGAGATTCCGTTTTAGCAGAGATTTATAAAAGTTTTGGTGTCCAAACTACCTTTGAAGAAAATTCAGTAAAGCTAAAAAAAGTATCTCGAAGTTATTCGCACTTTACTTTTAACCTTATTAAAGCTCCAGATATAGCACAAACAATAGCGGTTACATGTTTGGCTTTAGGAATAGAATGTATTTTATCAGGACTCCATACTTTAAAAATTAAAGAAACAGATAGACTTATTGCTCTAAAAACCGAAATCGAAAAACTGGGAGGCACTATAGATGTTACTGATAATTCACTTCATTTAAAGGCGGAGACAAGTATTAAAGAGTCAGTTTCTGTTGCAACGTACAAGGATCATAGAATGGCCATGGCCTTTGCGCCATTAGCGTTAAGAGTACCAATTATTATTGAAGAAGCCAATGTTGTTTCTAAATCATATCCAGACTTTTGGAACGATTTAAATACCATCGGATTTAATATAGAAAAATAATAATTACCTAATTACTTGACTTTGCCTATCTGCAGATTGTATATTTGCAACTTTCTTAAAATTTAAAATATAAGCGAGCAAATGAAATTATCACATTTTAATTTTGACCTTCCTGAAGAACTATTAGCCGAGTACCCATCAGAACATAGAGATGAGTCCCGTTTAATGGTTTTAAACAGAGAAAAACAAACTATTGAGCACAAACAATTTAAAGACCTTATCAATTATTTTGACGAAGATGATGTGATGATTTTGAACAACACAAAAGTGTTTCCTGCAAGATTATATGGTAATAAAGAAAAAACAGGCGCAAGAATTGAAGTTTTCCTTTTAAGAGAATTAAGCGAAGAACAACGTCTTTGGGATGTGTTAGTAGATCCAGCACGTAAAATTAGAATTGGTAATAAACTCTATTTTGGTGATGACGAAATGCTGGTTGCAGAAGTGATTGATAATACAACTTCACGTGGTAGAACTTTACGTTTTTTGTATGATGGTTCTTATAAAGAGTTTCGCAATAAACTTACAGAGCTTGGAGAAACACCACTTCCTAAATATATTAAAAGAGATGTAGAAGATCAAGATGAGGAACGTTATCAAACAATATTTGCGAAGAAAGAAGGTGCTGTTGCGGCTCCTACCGCAGGAATGCATTTTTCAAAGCACTTGTTAAAACGTTTAGAAATTAAAGGAATAAACTTTGCTGAAGTCACACTACATGTTGGTTTAGGAACCTTTAATCCTGTAGAGGTTGAAGATTTATCTAAGCATAAAATGGATAGTGAAGAAGTAACAATTGATGCACATGCTGCCAACATTATAAACACTGGTCTTAAATCAAGAAAACGTATCTGCGCTGTTGGTACAACGGCCATGAGGGCAATAGAAAGTGCAGTGTCAACTAGTGGTACTTTAAACGAAAGAGATGGCTGGACAAATAAATTTATTTTCCCACCTTATGAGTTTAGTATTGCTAACAGTATGATAACGAATTTTCATACACCAAAATCAACATTATTAATGATGGCTTCTGCCTTTGCAGGGCATGACTTTTTAAAGAAAGCCTACGATGAGGCAATTAAAGAGAAGTATAATTTCTACAGTTATGGTGATGCCATGTTAATCATATAAATATTAATTAGCCTCGAATATTCGGGGCTTTTTTATCTCAAGAATGTCAGTAAAGAAAAA